>OLGO01000232.1_pt1 | contig 62172 bp, 57 predicted proteins | sample 1605861 | NCBI WGS metagenome assembly OLGO01 (sample SAMN03283253) | human gut metagenome | biome: human-associated habitat; material: feces | host: Homo sapiens | place: USA | collected 2013
AGATTCTGGACGCTCCCCTGCAGACCGGCAGCGAGCAGCTGACCAATCAGGGCTGTGATATCGTGTTCGACCATGTGGGCTTTGCCTACAACTCCGGCGAGACAGTGCTGCGGGATGTTTCCTTTACCGCAAAGCAGGGGGAAGTCACGGCACTGGTAGGCCCCTCCGGCGGCGGCAAGACCACTGTTTCCCGGCTGGCGGCACGGTTCTGGGATTACCAGAAGGGACACATCACCGTAGGAGGCATGGAGGTTTCCCGAATCGACCCGGAAAAACTGATGGGCCTTTATTCCATTGTGTTTCAGGATGTGACCCTGTTTGACAACACGATCCTCGAAAACATCCGTCTGGGGCGCAAAGGTGCCACTGACGAGGAAGTCCTTGCGGCAGCAAAGCTGGCAAACTGTGCGGAATTTGCCGAAAAGCTGCCGGACAAGTGGAACACCAACATCGGCGAGAATGGCTGCGCCCTTTCCGGCGGAGAACGCCAGCGTATTTCCATTGCACGCGCCTTCCTGAAGGATGCGCCCATCATCCTGCTGGACGAAGCCACCGCCAGTCTGGACGTGGAGAACGAAACTGCCATTCAGGAGGCACTATCCCGGCTCATAAAAAACAAGACCGTCCTCATCATCGCCCACCGGATGCGCACCGTAGCTGGTGCGGATCAGGTGGTGGTGCTGTCGAGTGGCATCGTGGCCGAGCAGGGCAGCCCGGCAGAGCTGTACGCCCGGAAGGGACTGTACGCCCATATGGTGGATCTGCAGTCGACAAGCCAGAGCTGGACGATTTGAGAAGGCGTGCATGATTCCCCCGAAAAGTGGCTTATGTAATGATAAAATCCCGGTGTGTTCGTTATACGAAAGCCGCCCTCAAAAGAGCACATCATCGTTCAATTATGTATAAATGGGGGGCACTTATAAATCCAATCAATCAGAATCCCAAAAGACTGAGCATCCCCGACCTGATCTTGGTCGATGTGTTTACGGCTATCTATTTTGTGTTAGTGACGATTGCCAACTCCGCATGGCTTTTGCGGAATCACATGATTGTCTACACCTATTTCAATTTTGGTTGCAAGGAATACCTCACCGAGACAGAACGCAAGTTCTTTTTGCCATGGAGAGTTCCGGTGTTTGTGATTTTCCTTAGCTTGCAGTTACTGTCCTACTTCCGGTTCAGCATTATCTAGGGCGAGAAGTACGCCGCCTACCTGCAAAACATAGCAATGAGCGCGCTATACTTATCCATGCTGCGGGAGTGCGGCATAGATAGTCGAGATTCCCCTCGACGGCTGACCACTACTGTGCAGCGGCACCGCAAAATGTCGGAAAAGCCTGTTGCGACAACCAACAATGGGCTTTTTCTTGTTTTGGGTGCAGTTGGGTAAAATCGACAAAATTCACGTTTCAACGCCGGTCTATACCGCCCTGTCGTAGTTCTCCGACTGAATGCCTATTTTCAACTGCGCTACTTTATATTTTGAACCACTAAAATCGCCGTATTATCGTTTGTATTTTTTGGCGCGCCGTTCGATTTTTTCATCTCTATTGAGGGTCGTTTTTTGCGATGTTGAACTACGACTCTTGAGCGATGCTCAACTCAGCTAAACTTCTTCTAAATATATCTTGCGCAAGCCTTGCTTTTTGTATAAGATAAAAATATACAAATATTATCTGCGCATCTAGGATACGTTTGGAGGGCTGTACATGAATGACGCCACAGAAATCTACATCTTAAAAAAACGCATTGCCTATCTGGAAAGTCTTCTCTCAGCCCACAATATTTCCTTTGATGCTCCGGATGCTCCCAGTAGTCAAAGTATAATTGCTCCGTTTTCTGTGGTCATCAGCCCAACCCATGCCCGTTTCTTCTATTCATTATTCCACGGGCGCAGTGACGTCTACGCCAAACGTGCGGTGATGAAAAACGGAAAAGCCGGGTATTTTCCTGTCTGTGAAAATCTGTGGCGATACGGTGTCTGCCCAAAAGCAGACCGTCAAAAGGTCAAGTGTGCGTCCTGCCCCAATCGCAGCTGGGCGCCGCTGAATCCGCGCATTGATGGCGCATCTGGCCGGAGAAAAATCCGATGGCAGCGACGTGATCGGCATCTATCCTCTGCTGCCTGATGACACCTGCCGGTTCCTCGTTTTTGATTTTGATGACCATGAAGCATCCCCCGGCACGGTGTGGCAGGAGGATGTGGATGCTTTGCGCCAAATTTGCAGCCAGAACAGTGTGCCTTGCTACGTGGAACGTTCCCGTTCCGGCAGCGGCGCACATGTCTGGCTGTTTTTTGATGCACCGATTCCCGCCGAGCTGGCGCGCAGATTCGGATCAGCGCTGCTTACTAAGGGCGCGGAATCCGTCAATTTAAAAGACTTCAAAACCTATGACCGTATGCTGCCTGCACAGGAGCATTTGCCCGAGGGTGGTCTTGGCAACCTGATTGCGCTGCCACTGCAGGGGCAGGCGCTTCGGCAGGGCAATAGTGCATTTGTGGATGAAAGCCGGAACGCCTATCCCGATCAGTGGGAATATCTGAAATCCGTACAGCGGATCAGCAAGGAATTTATAGAGAGAAAAACAGCACTATGGAGTGCGGATGGTGAATTAGGTACACTTTCTAAAATAGAAGATACTGAAAAGCCGTGGAAAAAATCATCTCAGGCTTTCCATTCGGAGGATGCCGGACAGCCGCTTTCTATAACACTTGCCAACGGCATTTACATTGACACCGCAGGCTTGAAGCCTCGTCTGCAAAATGCGTTACGGCGGCTGGCGGCATACAGCAATCCAGAGTTTTACAAAAAGAAAGCGCTGGGATTTTCCACCCGAAATATTCCGCGCATCGTTTTCTGCGGAGAGGATGTCGGGAAATATATCCATCTGCCGCGCGGCTGTGCGGAAAAGTTGACCGCGCAGCTGGACTCTGTTGGAATTCCCTACACAGTAAGTGACGAACGCCAAACAGGTCGTGAAATCAAGGCGGATTTCAAAGGCACCCTGTACCCGCAGCAGGCAGACGCCGCCGCGAAAATATTTGAACATGATACCGGCGTGCTCTGCGCCGCAACTGCCTTTGGTAAGACCGCTGTCGGTGCGTATCTGATAGCACAGCGCAAGGTCAACACGTTGGTTTTGGTTCACAACTCCGAGATTATGAAAAATTGGGTGGAAGATTTTGAAAAGTTCCTGCAAATCGACGAGGATCTGCCGGAGTACATCACCTCAAAAGGGCGGCGCAAAAAGCGTAAAAGCGTCATCGGCACGCTGTCCGGCGGACGCAATACGCTGGGCGGGATATTGGATGTTGCCATGATCACGTCTCTTGGGCAGGGCGACGACGTGAACCCGCTTATCAAGAATTACGGCATGGTCATCATGGACGAGTGTCACCACGCCGGGGCTGCTATTGCTGAAGATGTGCTGAACGCCGTCAGCGCAAAATACGTCTACGGTTTGACCGCTACCCCCAAGCGCGACGACGGGCAGGAGCAAAAAATCTTTATGCAGCTCGGTCCCATCCGCTACCGCTACACCGCCAAAGACCGCGCGGCGGCGCAGAATGTGCAGCATTTTGTCTACCCGCGTTTTACGCGCTTGTTCGCGCCAAACGCAAACAAACTCAGCTACAATCAAGCCCGCCGTGTCGTGGTGGATAGCACGGTACGCAATGAGCTGATTCTGACCGATGTGGTTTCCTGTCTGCAAGCCGGCCGCACCCCCTTGGTGCTGACCAAAGAGAAAGAACACGCGGCGTTTTTGTACGCGCAACTGAAACCTAAAGCCAACCATACTTTTCTTTTGCAGGGCGGCAGCAGCGCCAGACAAAAAGAAGATCTGCGCGCCGAAATGCGGGCAGTTCCTCCAAACGAAAGTGTTGTGCTGGTGGCCATCGGGCAGTACATTGGCGAGGGATTCAACTTTCCACGGCTGGACACGATGATGTTGACGATGCCCATTTCGTGGCAAGGCAACGTGGAGCAATATGCGGGTCGTTTACACCGCGATTACGAGGGTAAGCGAGACGTTATCATCTATGACTATGTAGATGCGCATATTCGTGTGCTGGAGTCCATGTATTATAAGCGATTGCGCACCTATAGGCGTATAGGATATGAAATTCTTGCTGCTCCTAACGAGGAAAAGCAGACTGTCAACACAATTTTTGACAGCGAAAGCTATCTGCCTGTTTATGAAAAAGACTTGATGCAGGCACGCAAGAGCATCTATATTGCAAGTCCCGGATTGAACAAAAACAAAGTCCGGCGATTGATTGCGCTGGTAGAGGAGCAGCAGACTGCCGGGGTGATTGCGACTGTCATAACGCAACCTGCCGAGAGTTACCCCCAGACTCGCGTAGAGCCAACCAAAGCGCTGCAAACTGCGCTGACGGCGGCGGGGATTTACGTTGTGCCACAACCCGACCTGCACACCCATTTTGCAGTTATTGATCAGGAGATTGTGTGGTACGGCAGTACCAACCTACTATCACGCGATAAAGAAGATGACGGTCTGATGCGTATTTGCAGCAGGGATGTGGCGCTCGAGTTGTTGGAGGAAATAGGTCGATAGTTTGGCAAACAGGATTTACACCGTTGCCTTTTTCACGGTATCGTGATACGATGACAGTAAGAAGATGATCGATATGCCCGTATTATCAAGATTCTATGGTATTATCATTCGTATGTATTTTCTGTAAAGTGAACACAATCCACCACATATTCATGCGATTTACAATGATGACGTTGCAGCTATAGACTATATGACCGGTGAAGTTTTGGAAGTCTATCTTCCACCGAAAGCACTAGCTATGGTCCGAGAATGGATTGCGTTGCATAAGGATACTTTGCAGGAAATCTGGGAAACGCAAGAGTTTAAGAAAATTCCGCCACTGGAGTAAGGAGGTTTCTTCTATGTTCCATAAGGTTAAAAGTGTATCACCTCTCCCTAATTATTTGAGACTTCCAAGGCTTGCGGATCTTCTCGGACTTCTCAGACTTCTTAGAATCTATTATCGCACTTAATGGAGTCATTTTACAGACGGGTGATTATGGCGCGCTCACGATACATCGGCAAAATAACAGCACAGCCCCCGCCAGAAACTCATAGAGCTTGGCGGGGGCTGTACTATTTTAATCAGCCAATATTTAAATCAGGCCCATCAGGCTGGGCAGGCCCAGAGACAGAGCCGGGATGTAGGTGACGGCCAGCAGGGCGGCAATCAGTGCCACAAAGTAGGGGATCAGCTTGGACGTGACCTGCTCGATGGAGACATGACCGATGCCGCAGCCGACGAACAGAACCGAGCCGACCGGCGGGGTGATGTTGCCCAGGCACATATTGAAGATCAGCATAACGCCGAACTGGATCTCCGTCATGCCAAAGCTGGTGGCGATGGGCAGGAAGATCGGAGTGAAAATCAGGATGGCCGGGGTGATGTCCATGAACATGCCGATGACCAGCAGGATGATGTTCATGAGCAGGAAGATGATGTACTTGTTTTCAGTCAGGCTCATCAGGCCGTTGGAGATGGCTGCCGGGATGCCGGAGTAGGCCATAACGAAGGACATGGCGGAGGAGGCAGAAATCAGGAACAGGATGATGCCGGACGTTTTGGCGGAGTTGAGCAGGATGCCAAGGAAGCCTTTGAAGTCGATGCTTTTATAGATGATGGAAAGAATCAGGCAGTAGAGAACCGCGACACCTGCGCCCTCAGTGGCGGTGAAAATACCGGAGACGATGCCACCGATGACAATGACGATCAGCAGCAGAGACGGCACGGCGTCCCAGACGGTCTTGGCAATGCTCTGGCTGTGGTCAATGCCGGTGGCTTTCATGCCAGCCTTTTTTGCGCCGATGAACGCAACGACCATGCAGCACAGGCCCATCAGGATGCCGGGAATGTAACCGGCCATGAACAGCGTGGAGATGGAGACACCGCCCGCGACGGTGGAGTAGACAATGAAGGCAGACGTCGGGGGAATCAGCAGGCCGGTGGGGGCGGAGGCAATGTTGGCGGCGGCGGAGTAGGCGGGGTCGTAGCCGTTTTCTTCCTCAATGGGGCTGATGCAGCCGCCCATGGCGGATGCGGCAGCAACGGAGGAGCCGGACAGCGCGCCGAACAGCATGTTGCCCAGGATGTTGGCCTGCGCCATGGAGCCGGGGATCTTGCCGACAAACAGCTGGGCAAAGTTGACCAGGCGCTTGGCAATACCGCCGTTGTTCATGATATTGCCGGCCAGAATGAACAGAGGCACAGCAAGCAGCGAGAAGCTCTCCACGCCGGAGTTCATCTTCTGCATCGTGATAAAGGTGATCTGGTCCTAGGACAGGGTGGACATGGCGGTCACGATAGACGACGCCACAATGCTGATGGAGATTGGCACGCCGAGGAACAGCAGCACGCCGAACACGGCGAACAGGATAACGGTGGTCATGGTGATACTCATTTGTCTGCACCCTCCTTGGATTCAACTTTTTCACCGGTGACGTCCTCATAGATGTTGATGATCTGCGCCAGGACGATGAACACGCCGGAAATCGGGGCGATGGCGTAAACCAGACTGCGGGGGATGCCCAGCAGCGCCGAGAACTCGCGGCTGGCGGAAACAGCCAGCTTAAAGCCGCCGATAGTGAATACGAAGATGGCCATCAGCAGAATCAGACCATCGATGACCACCAGCAGGGCGGTATGCGCCTTGCCGGTAAATTTGTCACGGATGAGGGTCAGGGACATGTGCTCCCGGGTGGAGAAAGCGTAGGCCGCGCCGATGAAGCCGGTCCAGATCAGGCTGTAGCGGACAAGCTCCTCGGTGAAAGCGACGGGGCTGTTGAGGATATAGCGGGAGAAAACCTGAATCAGAACCAGCACCGTCATAAAGGTAAGCAGTACGGCGCAGGCAATGCTCAAAATTTTGTCCATCCAGAATTTGATGGCAGCAAAGGTGTTTTTCATGGCTTACTCCTCCCCTCTTGCGGCTTCGATGGTATCCAGCAGCGTCTTGACGCCGGGATACTGCTCCTCGTAGGCTTCGATCATGGGCTGGGTTGCCTCGCGGAAGGCTTCCTTGTCGACGTCATAGACGAACTCAACGCCCATCGTCTCCTGTGCTTCCTTGACGGCCTCCTCCACAGCGGTGTCCCACATGACCTTATGGGCATCGGTGGAATCGTGGGCGGCCTCCAGAATGATTTCCTGATCCTCTGGGCTGATGGTCTCCCAGACCTTCTCACTCATGATGAGGACGTCGGGGATCATGGCGTGCTGGTCCACCGAGTAGACCTTGCAGACCTCGCCGTGCTTGCCGGTGGTCAGGGCGGTCTCGTTGTTCTCGGTGCCGTCAATGATGCCGGTCTGCAGCGAGGTGTAAACGTCGCCGTAGGACATGGCAACAGGGATACCGCCGAGGTAGGTCATCATATCGGTCTGGCTCTTCATATCCTGCACGCGGATCTTCAGGCCCTTCAGGTCGGCGGGCGTGCGGATGGCGCGATCCTTCGTGTAGAAGGAGCGTGCGCCGGAGGTGTAATAGGTCAGCGTGACAAAGCCGTCGTCACCGGTGGAGAGGAAGAAGTCCTGCATCTCCTGCGAGTCCATGACATGGTAGAAGTCATCGGTATCGTTGAAGATATAGGGCAGGCCGAAGGTGTTGAAGGCATCGTTGTAGGTAGCCAGACCGGGTGCAGAAACCTTGGTCATGGCGATAACGCCGGCCTGCAGCTGCTCAAGGTTCTCGTTTTCGCTGCCGAGCTGTCCGTTGGGGAAGATCTTGACCTGGATGCGGCCATCGGTCTTTTCAGCGACCTCGTCCGCGAACTGGGTCATGGCGATGTGGACAGTGTGGGTCTCGGACAGGCCGTGGGCCAGCGTCAGCACCAGCGGGTTCTCGGCGCTGTAGCCGGTGGAGTCGGCGGTGGTGCCGGACACGCCGCAGCCGGTCATAACACCCAGACTGAGCGCAGCCGCAGCAGCCAATGCTGCGAATTTTTTGAACATGGTATTTCTCCTTCTTGTATGTATGCCGTTTTCCCCTTGGCTCCCTCTGAGAGGGGGCTGCCGCCGCAGCGGCTGGGGGAGAGAACCGTGCCATTACCCGAAATATTTCGGGCTGCGGCAAGGTTCAACCCCTCCGCCCCTCCGGGGCACCTCCCCTGCTAGGGGAGGCAAGAAGCCGGGTTACATCCCGATCAAATCAAACTGTTCGAACGAGACAAGTACCTCGTGATCCTTCTTGGGGTTGGGGTACTTGATCTGGACGCTCTTGAGGCGCTGGCTGTAGTACCAGCCGCTCTCGGCCTCCTCAAACTTGCGGCGGTGCAGGAAGTGCGGCAGCTCTTTGCCGTCCACCTGCACATAGAACGGGGACTTCTCGCGGTGGATCATATCGAGGTACATGCTCTCGACGGCGGTCTCGTAGCTGCCCTCATTCGTGAAGGTCACGACGGTCTTGACGCCTGCCTTGACGGCGATCTTCGTCTTGAGATACGCGCCCTTGCGGTAATCGTTCGTGTGGCCGTCATCCTCGTACAGCGTGAACTCGGAATCCACATCGGGGGCCATCAGGATGTCCAGCGCGGTGGTCTTTTCGGTCATCAGGTTGTGCAGCTTGTTGCCGCTCATCGGGAGAATGGCACCGCTGCGCACAAACAGCGGGATGCTGGCAATATCAACCGGCACCTCAATCGTCTGGCCGGGGGCGTATTCCTCGCGGGTGTAGAAGTCGTAGAACCGCTCGTTTTCGTTCTCGGTCCTGGGCAGGTAGACCGGGCGGACGGTCTGGCCCTTTTCAACGACGTTCGCAACCAGCAGAGAATCACCGAACATGAAGTCCACACCCTCATCGTAGGTGGCCGGGTCGTTCTGGAAAACGCTGAACGTCGGCTGCCAGATGGGCAGGCCGTTCTCATGCGCGCGCTCCATCAGGGAATACAGCGTCGGGCTGAGCTTATAGCGGAAGTCAATAGCGTCCTTGATGTACTGCTTTTTGTCGCTGTACATCCAAGGCTCGGTGACGGTGTTGTCGGTGTTCGTGGAGTGGATGGAGAAACGCGGCTGGAAGATGCCGTTCTGCACCCAGCGCACGAACAGCTCGCCCTCCGGCGCGGGGCCGAAGAAGCCGCCGATGTCGCAGCCGTGGTTGGACACACCGCAGAGCGCCATGCCCAGAATCGTGGCGATGTTGTATTTCAGGGTATCCCAGTGGGTCAGGTTGTCACCGGCCCAGACCTGCGCATAGCGCTGGATGCCTGCATGACCGGAACGGCAGACCGAGAACGGGCGGCAGTCGGGGTCATACTCCTCGATGGCCTCGTTGGACAGCTGGCACATCAGGTTGCTCATAACCGGCTTCATCGTACCAATCGTGCTGCCCTTGCCCTCAAAGTAAACCTTTGCGTCCTTGTCAACGAGGGAGTCATACTCGCAGTTGTCGTTCCAGATGGAGCGGCAGCCGTATTTCAGCAGCGCGTCCTTGATGTACTGCTTCCAGTGCAGGCGGGTGGATTCCTTCGTGTAGTCCACAAACAGGCCGGGGCCGCCCCACCAGGTACCGACAGCCAGACCGTCAAGACCTGCATTGTCGTCGGAGGCGGGCAGGAACATGCCCTTCTCCTTCATCTCGTTCAGAAGCGGATGGACGAGCAGCATACCGGGCTTGATGTTGGGCGAGACAACGATGCCGCGCTTTTCCATCTGGGCGAACCAGTCTGCCGGGTCCTTGAAGCGCTTGTGGTTCCATGTGAAGGTGCAGCGCTTGATGCCCTCGGCGGTCTCAACGGCGCAGTAGCCGCTGGACAGCTGGAAGCCGTCGGCAGGGATGTCTTCCTCGCGGGTCGTGTCGATGAAGTCCAGCACGGCATCGTCACTGTTTTCGGGCAGCTCGGGGTAGTACATCGAGCTGCCGAGGTAGCCCAGCGCGGCCTTCGGCAGCATGACGCTCTTGCCGGTCAGGTCGGTGTAGCGCTCGATGATCTCGCGGATGGACGGGCCTGCGATCAAAAACAGGTCAATGTCGCCCGCGTCGGTGCGGTAGGACGAGTAGCGGTGCCAGTAGTTGCGCTTCTCGCGGCCCATGTTGAAATCGCACTCGGCAGTATTGTGATAGAAGTAGCCGACAGCCTGCTTGGTGCCTCGGTTCAGGCGGATATAGAACGGAATGTGCTTGTAGAGGGAATCCGTCTCCTTGGCGTTGTAGCCCATGGCGTCGCCGGGAGCCATATTCATGTATTTCTCGGCCTTGTTGATCTCGCCGGATTTCTCGCCGAAGCCGTAGAAGCAGTCGTCTGCCTCGATCTGGCTGGCGTGGATGCGGCGGTGGTTGCTGTCCTCGCGGTAGGCCAGGTCGGGAATATCGGCGTGCAGCAGACTGCCGTCCTTATCATAGACCATGATGCGGAACGGTGCCTTCTCGATGACGACCTTGAGACGCGCCCCCTGGATAACGGCCTGCCTGTCGCCGTCGGTCAGGGCTGCGGCGGCGGACTGGACGCGCTTGCGGCAGTCCTTCATCAGCTCGTCGGTGCGGGACTCCCATGCGGTCATGGTCAGGCTGTAGGAGGCTTCATCCCAGTCGCCGTCAAAGCCCGCGCGAATGCGCAGTATATCGTCGGTCAGGAACCAGATGCGCAGCTCTACAGCGTTGGTGGCTACGGAGTAATAGCTTCCGCAGTCCTTGACAGCGCCGCCGGTGTAGCACACTTTCATAGATTTTCTCCTTTTTTTGCATATATTGCATATAATTGAATGGTGGAACTTGTTATTTGGCAGGCAATGTGCATATTGTACAAAATTGCATAATATATTTTGTTCAATCCGCGCATTGTGCCCTTCTTCGCCTTTATGATAACAAATTCTTCACAAAATTTCTTCCGTATTTGTAATGCAAATGTCGCAAAATGTGATATAATCGTGCTAAAGACAAAATTTGACAGGAGGAGTCGCTCATGATCCTGCAAAAAATGCCGCATTACGTGGATTCCATTCTGACGCAGGAGGATGCCAGTGCCGCCCTGCAGGACGGTCAGGTTGTCGTGGGCCTGTATACAAACCGGGAGAATGTCCAGTCGGTGGTCCACTCCCACCCGTATTATGAGATGATACTGCCGGTGGCGGGCAGCAGCGTGCGCTACTCCGTCGACGGCAGTGTCTACGATTTGCACCTGGGGGAGCTGATACTGTTTCCGGGCGAGATGTACCACTCCGGCAAGTTCAACATCACGGACACGACCTCGGAGCGGCTCGTCGTGCAGATAGCTCCCGGCATCTGGGAGCGTGCCTGGGCGCAAAGCGGCCTGCCGCGGCATGTCTGGTCGGGGGATCCTGTCATTCTGGACACTGACACCGTCACGCAGTGGGACTTCCGCGGTCTGCTGGAGCGGATGGCCCAGACCGTGTATCTCGATGAAAAAATACGCGATACCGTGCAATGCTGCGAGGTCACGGAGCTGATTTTGCTGATCAGCCAAGTTGTGACCCGGCGGCACAATGCCCCGCCGCCCTCGGCCACCAGTCTGCTCGTCGCCAAGGCGGTTGCTTACCTTCAGGCCAACTACACCGACCCGCATCTGACCGTGGCCCAGCTGGCAAAGTACACCTACACCAGCCGGGAGCACCTGTCCCGCGTGTTCAAAGAGTACACGCTGGAAAGTATACACGGGTATCTGACCAACCTGCGTATGCAGCACTGCCGCAACGAGCTCGCCGACGGCACCGGCGTATTGGACGCCTGCACCGCCAGCGGTTTTGCAAATTACAGCAGCTTTTTAAAGAGTTTCCGCGCACTGTACGGCATCACCCCCGCCGAGTACCGCGCCCAACTAAGGCAGAGCCGCAGAACGCCATAAAGAAAACCACACATTGCGGTGTGCACGCTATTTCAGGTAGATAAGCTGCGCTTCATTTCGGTCATGGCAGCCTTTAAGGCGCGGGGAAACCGGCTTTTCCCCTGTTCGGTATCGGCTGCGGTGTCTGTTGCCTTGTAAACCAAAATCGCCGCGATCTAAACAAAAATCCGCCGGGGAGCCTTCCCAAGAACAGGAAGGCTCCCCGGTGGTATTGCCTTAGGTCGTCATCGCAGACGATTTTAGAATCGGTATACTTATTCAGGCAGTTGAATCTCCGGCATCAGCTCATCGGAGACGACTTGCAGCATTTTCTCCAATTTGGCCAGGTCATCGGGACTGAAGCGCTGTTTAGCGCGCTCCATGACAAGGTGCAAGTAGGAATAACTGATGTTATAGTACTCAATGTACTTTTGGGTCGGGCGCAGGCGGTATTCCCGCTTGTCGATGGTGGATTGGATGCGCTCTACATAGCCTTTTTTGACCAGTGAGTTGATCTTATACGCGGCGTTGGGGGTAGAAAGATTCATCATGTGGCTGAACTGCGCAATCGTAGGTTCGCCCAATGCCATGATGACTTCCATGCAGAAAGATTCTACCGTCGTCAGCGTGGCTTCGCGATCCTCGAATCGACTGAAGATCTGCTTATAGAAGTGCAGTTTGAATTTGGTATATACCCGTCCGAATGTCTGGTCCAGCATAGCGAGAATCCCCCTGTAGGTTAGTGGATTTATTATAGCACATTCCGCCATGTAAAACCAGCCCTCAGGCATCCGTGAGAACAAACGTCAGCTCGGCGTTGGCCGCGCGCACGCCGTCCACCCATGCGGTGGCCTTGCCGATGCCTACCGGGCCATGCTGTTCTATCAGCTCACATTCCAATATCAGCACATCGCCGGGTATGACCTGCCGGCGGAAACGGGCGTTTTTTACGCCGCCGAACAGGGCGAGCTTTCCGCGGTTTTCCGGCAGGCTTAACGCGGCTACCGCCCCGGTCTGGGCCAGCGCTTCCAGAATCAGCACACCGGGCATAACGGGGTGTCCCGGAAAGTGCCCCTCAAAAAACGGCTCCGTGCGGGTCACGCATTTGACGCCCCGCGCCCATTGGCCGGGGGTGTAGTCCAGGATCTTATCCACCAAAGCAAACGGGTAACGGTGCGGCAGGATCTCTTCGATCTCTGCCGCGCTCATGGCTCGGGGCGGCTCATTTGGCGTATAGTTCATCCTCATCCCTCCCAGCGTTTGAATACCACACAGGCGTTATGGCCGCCAAAGCCCAGACTATCGCTCATGGCATACTCCACCTGCGCCGCGCGCCCATGGTTGGGGATATAGTCCAGATCCAGCTCCGGATCCGGCTCCTGCAAATTGACGGTGGCAGGCAAAAAGGCATCGTGCAGAGCCAGCGCGGTAAATACGCCCTCTACCCCGCCTGCACCGCCCAGCAGATGGCCGGTCATCGACTTGGTAGAAGACACGGCCAGCTTGTACGCATGGCCGCCGAACACCGTTTTGATGGCAGTTGTCTCGCAGCTGTCATTCAGGTGGGTGGACGTCCCGTGGGCGTTGATGTAGCCGATCTGTTCAGGCACTACCCCGCCGTCGGCCAGCGCCAGCCGCATACAGGCCGCACCGCCTGCGCCGCCCGGTGCCGGGGCGGTAAAGTGGTAGGCGTCGCAGTTAGCGCCATAGCCCACGACCTCGGCATAAATTTTGGCATCGCGCGCTTTGGCGGCCTCGAGTTCTTCCAACAGCAGTACGCCGCTGCCCTCGCCCATCACAAAGCCGCTGCGGCGGGCATCAAAAGGGATCGAGGCCCGGGCCGGGTCGTCCGCCGTACAAAGGGCTTTCATGCCGGCAAAGCCGCCCACGCCCAGCGGGCTGATGCAGCTTTCGCTGCCGCCGCAGAGCATGCGGTCCTCGTATCCATCGCGGATACGGTGGAACGCATCACCGATCGCATTGGTGCCGCCTGCACAGGCGGTGGTGGGGCAGCTGCACATGCCCTGCAAGCCAAAACGGATGGCGATCTGCCCTGCCGCCATATTGCCAATGGACATGGGGACAAAATAGGGGCTGACCTTTTCAAAACCGCGCTGCTGACCGCGGGTGTGTTCTTCCTCGATGGTGGGCAGGCCGCCGATGCCGCTGGAAAGGATCACGCCAAACCGCGTATGGTCGATTTTTTCCAGCGCAAGGCCGCTGTCGCGGACGGCTTCGTCGGCGGCGGCCACGGCAAACTGGGTAAAGCGTGCCATTTTGCGGGCTTCGCGCTTGTCGATGCGCGCGGCGGGGTCAAAGTCCTTTACCTCTGCGGCCAGCTTTACTTTAAAATCAGCCGTATCAAAAGCCGTGATCGGTCCTACTGCGCAGCGGCCGGCCTTAATGTTCGCCCAGCTTTCTGCCACTGTATTGCCGGTAGGATTTACCGTGCCAAGGCCGGTAATAACGACCCGGCGTTTCTTTTTTGTGTCCATTGCACACCTCACATTCCCATTCCGCCGTCAACGCAAAGGACCTGCCCGGTAATATACCCGGCCTGCTCCCCTGTCAGAAAAGCCACCGCCGCCGCAACATCCTCGGCATGGCCGATTTTGCCTGCCGGGATGGCTGCTTCCGCTGCGGCACGGGCCGGTTCCGACAGCACGGCGGTCATATCTGTTGCAATAAAACCGGGAGCCACAACGTTGGCGGTGATATTGCGGGCAGCATACTCTTTGGCAGCGCTTTTCGTCAGGCCGATCAGCCCCGCCTTGCTGGCTGCGTAGTTGGCCTGACCCGCATTGCCATGCAGACCGACAACACTGCTGACGCTGATGATGCGCCCATACCGCTGGTGCATCATAAAGCGGCAGGCCGCTTTGGTGCAGAAAAATGCCCCCTTCAGGTTGGTGGCAAGCACATTGTCAAAATCAGCCTCGGTCATCCGCAGAAGCAATTTGTCGGCGGTAATGCCCGCGTTGTTGACCAGCACATCGATCCGCCCAAAAGCGGCAACGGTATCTTCTACCAGCTTCTGACATGCTTCGAGGCTGCGCACGTCCGCCTGCAGCGTGACAGCCTGCACGCCAAGGGCGCGGCAGGCTGCGGCTGTTTCCTCGGCAGCGGCAGCGCTGCCGGCATAGTTGACGGCAATGTTCATGCCGTTTTCGGCCAAAGCCCGGCAAATGGCACGGCCAATGCCTTTGGCCCCGCCCGTAACCAGAGCGGCACGGCGCAAGTTTTCGGTTTGCGGCATGGTCAGGCTCCTTTCATGGTGCGCAGCAGCTGTTGCAGCTGCGCGGCAGTTTCCACCGGATAGCACGAGATAGCACTGCCCACAGTCTTTTTGACAAACCCGGTCAACGCCCTGCCGGGACCGATCTCAATGGCGGCGTCCACGCCCAATTCTGCCAGACGGCGGACGGTCACCTCCCAACGCACGCCGGACTGCACCTGTTTTTCCAGCAGCGCGGCAATGGTGTCGGTTTCCTCCATCTCGTGTCCCAGGCAGTTGAACAGCACAGGGAACTGCATCGGCGCAAAGCGGACAGCCTTACATTTTTCCCGCAGTGCATCCCCTGCCGGGTGCATCAATGAGGTATGGAACGGGCCGCTGACATTCAGCGGCAGGCAGCGTCGTGCCCCGGCAGCAAGCGCCAACTCGGCAGCTTTATCAACAGCGGCCTTGTCGCCGCCAATGACCAGCTGGCCGGGGCAGTTGTAGTTGCATATCTGCACAACGCCTTCGTCGGCGGCTGCATTGCAGCATGCCTGCAAGGGGGCTTCGTCCAGCCCCAAAACGGCTGTCATCCCGCAGGTGCGCCCCGCCGCAGCCGCAGCCATTGCCTTACCGCGGAAGGCGGTTAAAGCGACTGCGGTCTGCACATCGAACACCCCCGCACAGGCCAGGGCGGAATACTCCCCCAGCGACAGCCCTGCCGCATAATCCGGTGTGACGCCTGCCTCCCGCAGTACGGCAGTAAGGCCAGCGGCAAACGCCGTCATGCAGGGCTGGGTATATTGGGTCTCGCTCAATACACCGGCTGCGTCGGTAAAGCAGACTTCTTTCAAATCAAAATCCACCGCCGCGTCGGCTTCGTCAAAAGCAGCGCGGAAAGCCGGGAAAGTCTCGTAAAGATCCCGGCCCATACCGGCATGCTGGCTTCCCTGCCCGGCGTATAAAAATGCTAGTTTCATAAGGTGATCTCCTTGTACACCCCGGCGATGCAGTCTTTGGCTTCGCTTACCATCGCGGCAAAAATTTCTTCCACCGGGCGGACTTCGTGCAGCAGCCCTGCGGCCTGTCCGGCCATCAGGCTGCCATTCTCGGTGTCACCGTCAAACACAGCCTTGCGCAGACTGCCTAAAGTAAAGCGTTCCAGCGCCATTTTATCAGCTCCGGCCTTTTCCTGGCGGACATACTCGCGGCTCATGCGGTTTTTCAGTACACGCACAGGGGTGCCGCCGATGCGCCCGGTCACGATGGTATCACTGTCGCGGGCTTTTAACAGGGCGGCTTTATAGTTTTCATGGATGGGGCACTCGGTGCTCGCCAGCAGACAGGTACCGACCTGCACACCGCACGCCCCCAATGCCAGCGCAGCAGCCAGCCCCCTTCCATCGGCAATGCCGCCCGCAGCAATGACAGGCACATGGACGGCATCGACGACCTGCGGGACAAGTGCCATCGTGGTCATCTCACCCACATGACCGCCGCTCTCGGTACCTTCGGCAATAACGGCGTCAATGCCGAGCGGTTCCAGATGTTTGGCCAAAATGGCTGCTGCCACCACGGGGATGACCGTGATACCGGCTGCTTTCCACGCGGCCATGTACTTTCCCGGATTTCCCGCCCCGGTGGTGACGAGCTTTACGCCCTCCTCCACCACGATTTTGGCAAATTCATCCGCCTGCGGGTGCATCAGCATGATGTTCACGCCAAAGGGCTTGTCGGTCAGTGCGCGGCAGCGGCGGATGTTTTCCCGCAGGGAGTCCGCGTCCATGCCGCCGGAGCCGATCAGCCCCAGCGCCCCGGCGTTGGAACAGGCAGCGGCAAACTCGCCCGTGGCGATATTGGCCATGCCGCCCTGTATAATGGGATATTTTGTACCTAAAATTTCATTGAGCAGCTTCATTTTCTACCCTCATACGTCAGCAGCATCCCGCCCCATGTCAGCCCGCCGCCAAAGCCGATGCAGGCCAGCGTCTGGCCGGGTCGCAGCAGATCACTTTCCGCCATTTCGTGCAGGGCAATCGGGATGCTGGCAGCACTGGTGTTGCCGTGACGGCTTATGTTTTTGTAAAACTTTGACGGTTCTGCGTGTAAACTTTTGACACAATGGTCAATTATGCGGCTGTTGGCCTGGTGGCAGACCACCCAGTCCAGATCAGACAATGTCTTTTGGCTGCGGTCCAGCACAGCTTGCAGACAGCGCGGCATAGCCTCCACGGCAAAGCGGAAAACCGCCCTGCCGTCCATCGTGATCGGCGCGGTATCGCAGGCCGCAGGGCCGCCCGCGCGGATCGCTTCATTGCCCCGTGCGCCTAACGTTACGGCGAACGGTGCATTTTCGGCCAGCTCAAAAACAGCCGCACCCGCGCCGTCGCCAAACAACACACAGGTCGTGCGGTCAGTCGGGTCCACCATGCGGGAGAGTGCCTCGCAGCCAATGACCAGTGCATACCGCCCGCCCAGCGTGCTCAGGAGCCCGTGGGCCGCGGCGGCGGCATAAATAAAGCCGGAACAGGCCGCATTCACATCAAAGGCAGGCCGGTTTTCCGGCAGACCCAAGGCAGCCTGTACACGGCAGGCAATGCTTGGGGTAGCCGTCGGGGCCGAGAGCGTTGCCACAACACAGCAGGCAATGTCGTTTGCCGCCAGACCGCTGCGGGTCAGGGCCTGACGGGCGGCGGTGACAGCCAGCGTGGCGGCATCCTCGTTTTCGGTGCAGTAATAGCGCTGGCAGATGCCGGTGCGGGTCGTGATCCATTCGTCGCTGGTGTCCACCTGTCGGCGCAAGTCCTCGTTCGTCACTACACGGCTAGGCAATGCCCCGCCGGTAGCCAGCAGCTGTAAACCTTTCATGCGCCCCTCATTTCTCCGATGCGGCGGTATTTTTTGTAGCGCTGGTCTGCCAACGCCTTGCCGCTCATCTTGCATAAAGCGGCAAGGTGCACCGCAATGGCGGTGTCCAACCGGCTGAAAAGCAGCTGCCGTCCACGCTGTGCGCCGCCCAGCGGTTCGGGGATGATCTCTTCCACAATGCCATCTGCGTACAGGTCCTGTGCCGTCAGCTTCATCATGGTGCAGGCCTCGCCGCTGCGGGAAGCATCTTTCCACAGAATACTGGCAAACCCCTCGGGGCTGAGCACTGAGTACACGGCATTTTCCAGCATCAGAATGTGGTTGGCAACGCCCAGACCCAGCGCGCCGCCGCTGGACCCCTCGCCTGTGACAATGGCCAGCACCGGGACGGTCAGGCCGCTCATCTCCATCAGGTTGCGGGCAATGGCTTCCCCTTGGCCGCGTTCTTCCGCATCCTTGCCGGGGTAAGCACCGGGAGTGTCAATAAAAGTGATGATGGGACGGTGAAATTTTTCCGCCTGTTTCATCACGCGCAGGGCCTTGCGGTAGCCCTCCGGTCCCGGCATGCCAAAGTTGCAGCGCAGGTTTTCTTCCAGCGTAGTCCCTTTACGGTGCCCCAAAACGGTAACGGGCATCCCGTGGAACCGTGCGATCCCGCATAAAATGGCCGCATCCTCTTTGCATTGCCGGTCACCGCACTGCTCAAAAAAGTCGGTAAACAAGTTGTCGATCATTTCGGTTATATGCGGGCGGTCAGGGCGGCGGGCCAGAAAAACGCGGTCCTCCGGCGTCAGCGCGGTGCAGCGCTGTAAAAGCGTGTTTTCCTCTGCGGAAAGCGCAGCCAGTTCAGCCGCATGGGTGGTCGTGCTCGCCATTTCGGCGTCATCGGCACGGCTGCACAGCGCGTCGATCTGCGCGTCCAGCGGTTCCAACTGCTGCAAAACTTCTTTGATCATCTGCGTTTCCTCCCCTGCGTGTGGAGCTGCAAGATCCGCGTTAAAACCTCTTTCAACTCGGTGCGCGGTACGACCTGATCCACAAAACCGTGTTCCAGCTGGAACTCGCTGCGCTGGAACCCGCCGGGCAGTTTTTCACCGATGGTCTGTTCAATGACGCGCGGCCCGGCAAAGCCGATGAGTGCCCCCGGTTCGGCGAGCGTAATATCACCCAGACTGGCAAAGCTAGCCGTGACTCCGCCTGTGGTGGGGTGGGTCAGCACGCTGATGTACAACCCGCCGCTGCGGTTGAACCGTTCCAGCGCGGCGCTGGTTTTGGCCATCTGCATCAGGCTGAAAATGCCCTCCTGCATCCGTGCGCCGCCGCTGGCAGAAAAAATGATGAGCGGCAGGTGCTTGTCGGCAGCATACTCAATCGCACATGTGATTTTTTCACCAACAGCGGTGCTCATGCTGCCCATAAAAAAGCGGCTGTCCAGCACAGCGACCACCGCCTGCACGCCGCCGATCCTGCCGATTGCTGTAACGGCAGCTTCTTTCAGGCCGGTCTTGACCGAAGCAGCGGCCAGCTTTTCCTGATAATCGGGAAAATGCAGCACATCGTTGGGCGCAATGTCCGGGTTCAGCTCTTTAAAAGTTCCGTGGTCCAGAACCGTGCTGAGCCGATAATAGGCGCCGATTGCCAAATGCACCCCGCAGTTGGGGCAGACATACTGGCTCTTGACCCAAACCTGCCGCGTGGCACGGCGGCCGCATTTTTTGCACTCTACAAATTGCGGCGGCACCCAGTTGGGCGCAGCCGTGCCGGCATCGCGGCGGGCTTTCATCTGAAAGCTGCGCTCCTGCGGGCTGGTCGGGAACAGCTTTTCAATGGCACTCATTCTGCAATACCCTTTAGGCTGCCCGCGCAGCCAGATAGTTGAAGATGTCGCCCACGGTTTTGAGCGTCCCCAGATCCTCGTCGGCAATCGTAACGCCGAACTTGTCCTCAAACGCCATGTTCAGCTCTACCGCATCCAGGCTGTCCGCCTGCAGGTCGTCGGTCAGGCTGGCATCCATTGTGACCTTATCAGCATCGCAGTTCAGGGTGTCAACAAATACTTCTTTTACTTCTTCAAAGCTCATGCTACGTACCTCACATAATTTAACTAAATAAATTGACGTAATTGTCAATGAGGTCATTATACCACGTTTGTTTCGAATGTCAATATTATTAGGTAAAAATATTTATCTAATTAAATCGCCGTTTTTCTCTTCTTCCGATATTGTCAGAGGAAAGCGCACATATTATCCCCCTGCAGGGGCAGCCCTTGCTGACTGCGATTTGACCGCTGCTGCATATCTTCCCTGTGAAATATCCAATCGCCTTTAAATGGTTTTATTTACTTTCTCTTTTGCTCTACCAGATTATTTTCTATTCTGCAACATATTTCGCTCTAATGTGCTATACTAATAATATCCAATAATGATGGAGGAACTTCTATGAAACGCAGCAGTATCCGACTCCAATACAATGCCCCCGTCACACTGACCTTTTTCTTTTTGTCCCTCGCCTCTCTGGTATCGGGCTACTTAACAAACAACTGGACAACCTCGCACCTGTTTAGTGTGTATCGCTCGTCGATGACCGATCCGCTGTTCTATGTCCGGTTGTTCGGTCATGTCCTTGGCCACGGCGGTTGGGATCACTTTATAAACAATATGCTCCTCTTCCTTGTTGTTGCTCCCCCTTTGGAAGAACGATATGGAAGCCGAACACTTCTAAGCGGTATCCTTATGACCGCGCTGGTATCCGGCATATTGCAGTGTGTGCTGTTCCCCACTTCTGCATTGCTTGGTGCATCCGGTATCGTATTCATGCTCATCATGCTCTCCAGTTTGGCCGGCAGTAAGAATGGAGGTATCCCTATCACCTTCATCTTGGTTGGCGTGCTGTACTTAAGCCAGCAGGTATACAGTATCCTCTTTATACACGATAATGTAGCTAACTTTATGCACATTGTCGGTGGTATTTGCGGTACAGCTTTTGGTTTTGCCGTCCGGAAGAGATAACGAATGATCGGGAAGAGAATCTTATTGATGATGAGTAAGCACATTTTTCAGAAAGAACCTGTCCTGAGCATTGCCACTTGTTTGGCGATCATTTCCGCTTTCTTTGTCCCCCCGGACGCAGAATACCTCGGATATATCGATTTCCGTACTCTTGCAATCCTGTTTTCGCTGATGACAGTTATGGCCGGACTGAGAGGGCAAGGCGTATTTGATAGACTCGGCCATGCCCTCCTATCTCATACCCGCACCACTTTGCAGCTAACAGTTGTTCTCGTTGGCCTATGCTTCTTCAGCAGTATGCTGATAACAAACGATGTATCGCTGCTGACATTCGTACCATTTACGTTTGTCGTTCTGAATAGTTTGAACGCATCTGTTCGCAGCAAACTGCTCCTCCCTATCGTCTGTATGCAGACGATAGCTGCCAACCTTGGCAGTATGCTCACACCACTGGGCAATCCCCAAAACCTGTATTTGTATGGCAAGAGCGGCATGGATATGGGATCTTTTGTTTTGCTAATGCTCCCCTACTCAATTATATCGTTAGTGCTTCTTGCAATATGGGCAGTATGGCTATGCCGTGAAGGTTCCGACATTGTTGTAACTCATTCTGCGGTAAACTCAGAACCAGACAAGAAACTCATTGCGTTGTACGGTATTCTGTTTGTCGCCTGTTTATTGGTTGTATTGCGTGTTCTCCCATACGGTGTTGCATTCGCCGCTATCTTGGTGTGCGCCTTCTTTGCCGACCGCCCCACTCTTGGCCGCGTAGACTATTCTCTGATTCTTACCTTTGTAGCACTGTTCATTTTCATCGGGAACTTAGGTCGGATTGAAGCGTTCTCTGGATGGTTGCAGAATATTCTGGCCGGCCATGAGGTTTTAGTATCCGTTCTGGCCTCTCAAGTGACCAGTAATGTGCCTGCTGCCATCCTGCTTTCTGAATTTACCGATAATTCCCGTGCGCTGATTATTGGCACAAACCTTGGTGGCCTTGGCACATTAATTGCATCCATGGCAAGCCTAATTTCTTATCGACAGATTGCTAATGAAGTACCTGCTGAAAAAGGGCACTATTTTGCGATGTTTACTATTTCCAATGTAGTGTTTCTGGCCATTCTGATGGGCGCTTGGGCCCTGACCTGATATTTCCGTAATTCTATTTTACAAAGTGCAAGCTCTTTACAAACAAAAAAGCGGAGGAGGCAAAACGCCTCCTCCGCGCCAAAATTTTCGGTTGTAGGGAAACACCGGGGGTAGAAAGTGTATTACTGCCATCCTCTTGCCGCAGGGTCGAGCATCTCGGCGGCGGAATACACCAGCGCGTTGCAGATGGCGGCAGCCACGTTGCTGCCGCCCTTGCGGCCCATGGCGGCGATGGCGGGCACGCCGTACTGTGTGCAAACCGCAAACAGCCGCTCCTTGCTTTCCACCACGTTCACAAAGCCGACAGGCACGGCGATGACCAGCGCGGGGCGCAGACCGCTTTCGATCTCGTCCGCAATCGTCAGCAGCGCCGTGGGGGCGTTGCCGACGGCCAGCACCGCGCCGGGGTACTCCCGCGCGGCCCTGTGCATGGCGGCGGCGGCCCGGGTCGAGCCCGCCGCCTTCGCAGCAGCGGCGACAGCGGGGTCGGCCATAAAGCAGAGTGCCTGCCCGCCCAATTTGGCCAGACCGGGCTTTGTGATGCCCGCCAGCGCCATGTTGGTGTCGGTGATGACCGCTGCCCCGGCACGCATGGCCGCGACGCCCGCCGCCGCCGCGCCGGGTGTGAAGCGCAGGTTCTCGGCGTAGTCAAAATCCGCTGTCGTGTGAATAACGCGCTTGACCACGGCGGCGTTTTCGGGCGGAACCGTAAGCCCGCGCGCGGCCAGCTCCGCCGTGATAATGCCCATGCTCGTGCGCTCAATATCGGCGGGCAGATGATGCTGCGGTGTCATTTTTTCCCTCCTCTGGGGTTGTGCAGACCCATGGCCGCGTAGACGGCGTCCATGTCCAGCGCACTGCGCACGCCGTCGGCCAGCAGGTCCAGCTGCTGTGTACGGTAGTCGGCCATCGCAAGCGGCGCGGCGGTCTCCGGCGCGATTCCCTTGCGGCGGCAGAGGTACGCGGCCAGCTGCTCCGTCAATTCGCCGCTGTCAAACAGGCCGTGCAGGTAGGTGCCGAACACGGCGTTTTGCACGCAGCCCTCCGGTGTGCTGTCGGCATAGCGGCAGAACGGTGCGCCGTTCACCGCGGTGCGGCCCGTGTGAATTTCATATCCGGTCAGCGCAGCCCCGGCAAAGGGCGCTGCTGCCGTCGCCGTGACCTGTGCGCGGCGCTTTTCGGCGGTAAAGACCGTCCGCGTCGGCAGCAGGCCCAGCCCGCGCAGCGTCTGCGGATGGCCGCTCTCGGTGCCCTGACTGTCGTCGAGCGTCTCGCCCAGCAGCTGATAGCCGCCGCAGACGCCCAGCACCGGCGTACCGCCCGCTGCCAGCTTGAGCACAGCGGCCTCCACCCCGGACTGGCGCAGCCACAGCAGGTCGTTCACCGTGTTTTTGGTGCCGGGCAGAATGACCAGGTCCGGCGCGCCCAGCTCCCGCACGGACTGCACGTACCGCACACCCAAAAGCGGGTGCTGTTCCAGCGGCATAAAATCGGTAAAATTGGAAATATGCGGCAATTTCAAAACAGCTGCGTCCAGCGGCTTGACCGCGCTTTTGCTTTGCAGCCGCGGCGCAAGCGAGTCCTCGTCCTCGATGTCCACCCGCAGGTACGGCACGACGCCCAGCACCGGCAGCTGTGTTTTTTCCTCCAGCATCGCCAGCCCGGGGCGCAAAATTTCTACGTCGCCGCGGAATTTATTGATGATAAGCCCGCATATACGCGTGCGCTCGTCCGGCTCCAGCAGCGCCACCGTGCCGTACAGCTGCGCAAAGACGCCGCCGCGGTCAATGTCGCCCGCCAGCAGAACCGGCGCGTCCACGAGCTTTGCCAGCCCCATGTTGACAATGTCGTCTGCCTTCAGGTTGATCTCGGCGGGACTGCCCGCGCCCTCGATGACGATGATGTCAAATTCATCGGCAAGGCTGTCGTAGGCACGCAGAATATCGGGAATCAGCGACTTTTTGCGGCGGAAATATTCCTTTGCGGGCATGTCGCCGCGGACCTCGCCGTTCACGATGACCTGGCTGCCCACATCGCTGCTCGGCTTGAGCAGGATCGGGTTCATCCGCACATCGGGCTCGACGCCCGCGGCCTGTGCCTGCACGACCTGTGCGCGGCCCATTTCGAGGCCGTCCCGGGTCACAAAGCTGTTCAGCGCCATGTTCTGGCTTTTAAACGGCGCGGTTTTGTAGCCGTCCTGCGCAAAAATGCGGCAGAGCGCCGCGCACAGCAGGCTTTTGCCCGCGCCGCTCATCGTGCCCTGCACCATGATGCACCCTGCCCGGCTCATGCCAGCACCTCCCGCATAATTTTCAACAGCTGTTCGTTTTCTTTTTGGGCGCGCACAGCGGTGCGGTACCACGTCTCGTCCAGCCCCGGGTAGTTGCCGCAGCCGCGCACCACCGCACCGTGACGGCGCAGCTTTGCCCCAAAGTCCGCCGGCGCGCGGAACAGCAGGTAGTTGGCCTGTCCGTCCACGACCCGCAGCCCCAGTGCCCGCAGTCCCGCGGCCAGCCTTGGGCGCTGGTCGGCAATGAGTGTGCGCACGCTGTCGGCATAGGCGGTCTCCTCCAGTGCGGCCAGCCCTGCGGCCTGTGCCAGGCCGGACACGGCCCACGGCTGACCCGCCGCGCGCATTTTGTCCAGCAGCGCCGCGTCACTGCACAGCGCATAGCCCAGCCGCACCCCGGCCATGGCGTAGAGCTTGGTGAATGCCTTTAAGATTATAAGGTTCGGTGCGTCGCGCAAAACTGTCTTAGCTGTCAGGGCATCCCGCGCGGCGAGGAAGTCAAGGAAGCACTCATCCACGACCAGTACCGCGCCACAGTCGGCACAGCGGCGCAGCAGCTTTTGCACCACAACGAGCGGCGTGACCTGCCCGGTGGGGTTGTTGGGCTGGCAGAGGAACACTGCATCGGTGCTGTCGTCGATGGCGTCTACAAAGCCGTCCGTCACAGCAAAGTCGTTTTCCTCCCGCAAAAGAAACCGCTGTACGTCACAATCCACCGTTTCCAGCGCAGCAGCGTACTCGGCAAAGGTCGGCGCGGGCAGCAATGCGCGCCGCGGGCGCAGGGCCAGTGCCAGGCGGTAGATCAGATCCGCCGCACCGTTGCCGCACAAAATTTGCGCAGTATCCACACCCTCTGCCGCGGCCAGCTTAGTGCGCAGTGCCCGGCAGAGCGGGTCCGGGTAGCGATCCGCCATGGGCAGTGCCGCTGTGATGGCCGCCGCCACGCCCGCGGGCAACCCCAGCGGGCTGACGTTGGCCGAAAAATCCAGCGCGTCCCGGCCAAACTCGGCCCGATAACCCGCCCAGTCGCCGCCGTGTACCAGTTCCATTCCGCATTCCCTCACAAGACAAGCATCAGCCGCACGGCCAGCCCCAGCACAAGGGCCAGCAGACTCTCGGCGTACATCATGCGGTTGGCACGCAGGACGTCCCGCGGCTCGATCTCCCGCAGCGGGTCGCCAATTGTCGGCTTATCGTAATATTCACCAAAGTAATAGGCCGGGCCCGCCAGCTGCACGCCCAGTGCCCCGGCGCAGGCGCTCTCGGTCTGGGCGCTGTTGGGGCTGGCGTGGCGGCGGCGGTCCCGCCGCCAGATGCGCCACGCCCCGCGGGCGCTGTTGCCCGTCAGCGCCGCCGCAGCCACCCAGAGCAGCGCGGCCAGTCGGCTGGGCAGCCAGTTGGCGGCATCGTCCAATTTGGCGGCACAGCGCCCGAAATAAAGATACTTTTCGTTTTTGTAGCCGAGCATGCTGTCCATCGTGTTGATGGCCTTGTAGGTCAGCGCCAGCGGTGCCCCGCCAAGGAGCATATACAAAAGCGGCGCAATGACGCCGTCGCTGGCGTTCTCGGCCACGGTCTCCACGGCGGCTCTGGTCACGCCCGCAGCGGTCAGGTTTTGCGTGTCACGGCCCACGATGCGGGCCACGGCTCTGCGGGCCGCGGGCAGGTCGCCCTTTGCCAGTTCCTTGTACACATTGCGGCTCTCCTGTGCAAGACCCTTGGCTGCCAGCGCCTGGCCGCACCAGAGCATTTGCAGCGCCAGCCCCAGCGCCGGATGGAGCCTTGCCGCGGCCCAGCAGGCAAGCCCGGTAACGGCCAGCGTGCCCAACGGCAGCACCGCGGCCACCGCGGCCCCGCCGGCCAGCTCGCCCCGCGGCGTTTTGGGCAGTGCGGTGCGCAGGTGCTTTTCCAGCGCCGAGATGCACCGGCCCATGAGCACCACCGGATGCGGCAGCCACGCCGGGTCGCCAAACAGAGCGTCCAGCAAAAAGCCGCCCAGCACCGCCCAAAAAATCAGCATGTGCTCTCCTTCGTGTACTGCACGGTCTTGACCAAACGCAGCTCATGCCGCGCCGCCCAGTCGCGGGCGTCCAGCACATAGCCGCCCGCGTTGGGGCCGCACCACCGGTAATAGCTGCGGCGCGGCACGCCGTAGCGCTCCAGCGCGGCCATCTGGGTGCCGCCGTGGGCCAGGATCACCAGCATTTCCTCGCCGTCGGCCAGCGCCTTGTCCACCAGCGCCGCAAACGTGCGGCATACGCGGTCACTGAAATCATCCTTGCGCTCACCGTCGGGGCAGCTGCTCTCGCAGTTGGCGGCGACCCACGCCTGATAGTCGGGGTCGTGCTCCATCTCAATATAATTGCGGCCTTCAAAGCTGCCGAAGCACATCTCCTTCAGCCCGTCCACGGGCACGAGCTCCGCGTCCGGGAACAGCACCTCCGCCGTCTGCCTTGTACGCTGCAGCGTGGAAATATAGACAACCTTCGGGTCAATATCAGCCCGGCGCAGCTGGGCCAGCCCCTCGGGCGAGAGCGGGATGTCCCGCTGACCCTGATAGCGCTTCTGGGCGTTGTACTCGGTCAGGCCGTGGCGCAGTAAATAAATCAGCATTTCGGAAGTTCTCCTTTCAAAATCGTCGGCAGACCGCAAAACATCTGCACAACGCAGTCCGCCCGCGCGGCCAGCAGACAGGCCAGACGGCCCGCCGCCTCCCTCGCGGCACGCGCGGCGGGGTCAATCGGCACAACGCCGCCGCCGACCTCCGCCGCGGTCACAACATCATAATCTGCCAGCTCGTCGGCCAGCCGGTTCAAATCGGCGGCGTCGGCGGCCAAATCCTGCACGTCGTACACCTGCCGCCCGCCGAGCTTTTGCGCAAAGGTGCGCTTGCCGCTGCAGAGCGGCCCTGTCACAAACACCATTTACAGCACCCCCAGCCATTGGCAGGCGGCCAGCGCCGCCAGCATCCAGATCTCGCATTTTTGCAGGAACCACCCGGCCAGATCACCGGTCACACCGCCAAACTGGTTTTTGGCAACAACGTAGTACCGCGCAAAAACGCAGCCTGCGGCCAGCACCAGCGCCCAGCCGCCCAGTGCAGTCAGCCCCACGGCCAGCATGGCGCAGAGCACGGCCAGCACCTGCCGCACGCGGACGCGGTCCGCCGCCGTGGCAAAGGTGTGGGCAAGGCCGGTGTTTTTCGCCAGCGGGAACGCCGCCACGGCCAGCCCGGACAGCGCCCGCTCCCCCACCAGCGCCAGCGTCCAGAGCACGCCGACCCGCGGGGTGAACGCCACACAGCCGCACAGCGCAAAATACGCCGCAAAGTAGCTGCACAGCCGGATGACCGCGAACGCGCCGCAGTGGGGGTCCTTTAAAATTTCCAGCTTCTTCGCGGTATCGCCGTAGCTTGAAAGTGCGTCGCAGGTGTCGGCGTAGCCGTCCAGATGGATGCCGCCCGTGACCCAGACCGGCACAAGGCAGAACCCCGCCGCGCGGGCCGCCGCAGGCAGCGGCAGCACGCCGCAGACGCACCACAGTGCGCCGCACACCGCCCCCACCAGCGGGAAGGCGCAGAGCGCGTACCGCATATTTTTTTCGTTCCAGTCGAACTGCGGCATCGGCAGGGCCGAAAACATAGCGAACGACACCGCAATCGTCTGTAAAGCTGTCACGGACCTTCACTTCCTTTATAATAGACGGGGATGCCGCAGACAACGCGCACCACGCGGTCTGCCCGCGCCGCCGCAGCGTTGTTGACGGCGGCCAGTGCGCGCAGATAGCGGTCCGTATCGCCCGCATAGTCTGCCCCACCGCTGAACACCTCGTTGGAAACCACAATCAGATTATCACATTGCAGCAGCATCTTGTCAATGCCCTGCAGGATCGCCGCCGCGGTTTCCGCCCCTGCACCGTCGGGGTCATACAGCTCATTGGCGGCCAGGTTGCCCAGGTCCTCCAGCAGCACGGTGCCGCGCCGGGGCAGGGCCACGCGGTCCAGGTGCAGCGGGCACTCTACCGTGGTGAACTGCTTTTCGGCCCGCATGGCGCGGTGCTTCGCCACGCGGGCGGCGCACTCGGCGTCCCAGACCTGCATCGTCGCCAGATAGGTGCGCGGCAGCGGTGCACGCAGACAGAGCGACTCCGCATAGGCGCTTTTGCCGCTGGCCGCGCCGCCGATGACCAGCGTCAGCACTGCGGAGTGTACGGCGTGATGCCGCCCTCCGCAAACGAGTAGCAGCCGTTGTAGACGGCCAGCGCCATATCCCACAGCGGCAGGCTGGCCACCGCGCCCGTGCCCTCGCCCAGATGCAGCTCTGCGGTGATAAGCGGTTTTTTGCACAGCGCGTCCAGCACAATATGTGCGGCTGGCTCGCTGGACACATGGCTGGCGAAAACGGCCTTTTCCGCCGCGGGGCAGAGCCGCACCGCACACAGCGCCGCCACGCCGCTGATAAATCCGTCCATCACGATGGGCAGCCTTTCGAGCGCACCACCCAGAAACACGCCGCACAGCCCGGCAATATCAAAGCCGCCCAGCGCCGCCAGCACCCCCAGCGGGTCCGCGGCGTCGGGGTGGTTGCAGGCAATGCCGCGTTCTATCGCATCTATTTTGCGGTGCAGTCCTGCGTCGGAAAGTCCCGCGCCGCGCCCGGTCATCTCGGCCACAGGGCGGCCCAGCAGCACGCTGGCCACGGCGCTGGACGTCGTTGTGTTGCCGATGCCCATTTCCCCCGTCGCCAGCAGCTGTGCGCCGCTCTGCTTCTGCGCGCGCACCAGCGCGATGCCCGCGGCGATGGCCTGCACGGCCTGTGCGCGGGTCATAGCCGGGCCGGTGGTAAAGTCAGCCGTGCCCGCAGCAATGCGGCAGTCCGCCGCGCCGGGCACGGGTTGGCCCGCAATGCCCATATCGACAGGCACGACGTCGCAGTGGGCCGCAGCGGCCATGCGGCAGACACTGGTGCGGCGGGCGGTCAGGTTTTCGAGCACGGCGCGGGTCACGGAGGCATCGGTCTGGCTGACGCCCTGCGCCACAACGCCGTTGTCCGCGCAGAGCACCAGCACCGCGCGGCGGCTGACATCCGGCACGGGTTCGCCGGTCAGCGCGGCGGCGTCCTCGACCATGCCTTCCAACCGACCCAGTCCGCCTAGGGGCTTTGCCAGCGCAGCCCAGTGGGCGTGGGCTGCGGCGCGGGCGGCCTCGTCCGGCGGGGTAACGGCTGCAAGCAGGTTTTTCAGTTCGTTTTCGGTCATGATGTTTCCTTTATATAATGTTCGGCTGCAGCCGCAAAGCGCTTCGGCAGCGGCGTATCTGCCCAGTAGAGATGCGGAAAACCCGCGTAGAGACGTGCATTGGCAAAGCCGCACGCCCATTGCCGCCCGTTTGCCTTGGCAGCGGTGAACGCATCGCCGTTTTCGGTGGAGTCCCAGTGATGGAACTCGTGGACGGGCAGGGTCTCCCCCGCGCGGAACAGCATACTGTCGGCGCGGGCGGTCAGGCGGGCGTAGCCGAACCGCACAAGCCGCCCGACCTTGAAGCCCTGCCCGGGCAGCACGCCCGCCATCGGGTGGGGCGTGCCGTCGGCGTCCTGTAATGTCCGGCCCAGGTACAAAAAGCCGCCGCACTCGGCCACGGTGGGCAGGCCGCCCTGCACGGCGCTTTTTACGGCAGCGCGCAGGGGGGCGTTCGCGGCCAGCCGGGCGGCGTACAGCTCGGGGTAGCCGCCCGGAAGGTAAAGCCCGCCGATGTTATCCGGCAGGGCCGTGTCGGCCAGCGGGCTGAAAAAGCACAGCTCCGCGCCGTTTTCCCGCAGTGCCTCCAGCGTTTCGGCGTAGGTAAAGCAGAACGCGGCGTCCCTTGCCACGGCAAGGCGCACCCGCGGCGGGGGCACCGTGCACGGCACAGCGGCGGGCGCGGGGCGGTCAAACAGGGTGTGCAGCAGCGGCCAGTCGATGGTTTGCTGCGCGGCATCGGATAAGAGCTGTATCTTGCGCTGCAGATCGTCGATCTCGGCGGCGGTTTTCAGACCGAGGTGGCGGCTTTCTATCACGGCCTCGGGCAGCGGCGGCAGGCAGCCGACCACGGGCAGACCGGTCTCTTTTTTGAGCATCGGCTTCAGCAGGGTGCACATATTTTGCGTACAATCATTGAGCAAAATCCCCGCGATATGGTGCGGTGTGCGGAACGCCGTCAGCCCGCGCAGCTCCGCCGCCAGCGTCAGGCTTGCCCCCTTTGGCCGCACAACGAGCAGTGCGGGCAGGTCCAGCGTATCGGCCAGCTGCCATGCGCTGGCCGTGTCGGTCACGCCGCCAAGGCCGTCGTAGTAGCCCATGGCCCCCTCGACGACTGCCGCGCCGTGCCCTGCCGCGTGCCGGGCGTAGAGTGCGCGGGCAGTCTGCGGTGCAGAGAAAAACAGGTCGAGATTGTGGCTTTCGACGCCCAGCACCGCGCGGTGGAACATCGGGTCAATGTAATCCGGCCCCGACTTGAACGCGCAGGGAGTCAGCCCGCGGGCAGTCAGCGCCGCCAGCAGCGCACAGGCTGCCGTTGTTTTTCCGCTGCCGGAGCGGGGTGCAGCCAGAACCAATTGCAGCATTTTTACCCCCTCGCGATCAAGAAAACCGGGTTGTTCGCCATGAGCAGGTGCAGGCTGCCCGCCGCCCGGCTGCGGCTGACTGCGATCTGTGTGACCTGGGCGGTCAGGCCGTGGGCCGTCAGGGCCGCAACGGCCTCCTGTAAGGTTTCCAGCGCAATGGCGCTGATACAGAGCCGTGCATCGGGGTTCGCGGCCAGCGCGGCATCGACGACAGCCCGCAGACTGCCCTTGCTGCCGCCGATAAAAACAGCGTCCGGAGTGGGCCAGCCTGCCAGTGCGGCGGGGGCAAGGCCCTCGGTAAGGTGCAGATTTTGCACCGCAAATTTTGCGCGGTTCTGACGGATAAGGTCACAGGCTTCCGCGTCGCACTCCACGGCGCAGACCCGGCCCGCAGGGGCGGCCAGTGCCAGCTCCACACTGACGCTGCCGGTGCCCGCGCCCACATCCCAGAGGGTATCTGTGGGGCGCACAGCCAGCTTGGCCAGCGCGGCAGCGCGGACCTCCTGCTTGGTCATCGGCGTTTTGCCGCGGATGAACGCTGCATCGGGCAGGCCGGGCGTGCGGCGCAGGGGCGTGGGCACATTTTCCACAAGCAGGACACTGAGCGGTGCAAAGTGCTGTGCAGCCAGCTCCTGCGCCGTGCCGGTCACAAGCCGCTGGGACGGCGTGCCGAGGTTCTCCCCCACCGTGGCCGCAGCGTCGCCCAGCCCGGCAGCCGCCAGCTGTTGGCAGAGCGTCGCGGGGGTCTCGCTGCCGCCGGTCAGGAAAAAGGTTGTCCCGCCTGCGCGGCAGGCGGTCACCGGGTCACAGGCACAGCCGTGGGCGGAGACGAGCCGCCAGCCCTGCCACGGGCGGGCCAGCGCCGCGGCCAATAATTGCACGCTGGAAACGCCGGGCAGCACCGTGTACAGCAGACCCGCGTCGTCCAATGCGCGGCAGAGCGCCGCCGCGCCGGAGTAGAAGCCCGTGTCGCCGCTGAAAACCACCGTGATCTCCGCGCAATCTGTCTGCCGCAGCAAAGCGCAAATTTCGTCCGTTTTATAGAGGGCAGCGCGGTTTGCCGTGCAGCCCTCGGGCAGGTTTTCCAGCAGGCGGCGCGCGCCGATGATCAGCTCCGCTCCGCGCAGCGTCTCCAGCCCCGCCGCTGTCAGGCTGCCGGGCGCTCCGCTGCCCATGCCCACCAATGTGATCCTCATAAAAGCTCCCTGCATCGCTGTAAAATTGAGTCAGCGGTCTCGCCCTCGTCATCCGGGCGGCGCAGCACAATGAGCTGCACGCCGCACCGGGCGGCGGCCTCGGCCTTTTCGGCAAAGCCGCCCGCTGCGCCGCCGTCCTTCGTGACCATATAGTCGATATGGAACTGGTGCAGCAGCGCCGCATTTAATTCTTTCGTAAAAGGCCCCTGCATCGCAAGGATATTGCGGTGCGGAATGCCCGCCGCCTCGCATGCTGCGATACCTGCCAGCGTCGGCAGAACGCGCGGGTAGAGCCGCGCCGGGTCGAGCGCTGCGAAGGCGGGCAGCTCCTTGGCACCCGTCGCCAGCAGGACGCGCCCCGGTCTGTCTGCCAGATACGCGGCGGCCCGGGCGGCATCGGTCAGCACCACACTGCCCGCGGGCAGGGGGCTGGCGGGGCGCAGCAGACGGTGATATTCAACTCCCGCCGCCGCTGCCGCCGCACGGATATTGCGCGTTGCCTCGGCGGCATACGGGTGGGTCGCGTCAACGCAGAGCGCCGCACCGCGCAGCAGCGCCGTCATTCCTTCGGCGTCCAGCCGCCCGGTGCGCACCGTGATGCCGTCGGCGCAGCCCTGTTCCTCGGCCCCCAGCTCTGTCGCCACACAGACCGTGACCGACGCGCCGAGCGCCGCCAGCGCGCGGGAGAAGCTGCGCCCCTCCGTTGTACCGCTGAAAATCACCACATTCATACGCCGCGATACCCCCTTGGCGTAACCATTCTGTCCTGTAAAATCTGCGTTGCAGCGTTGCCGACAAAGACCGTTGTGAACATATCCACGGCGGTGTCCTCCAGCTCGGCCAGCGTCAGCAGCCGTGCGGTCTGGCCGTCACGGCCAATGCAGCGCACCAACCCGCAGACCGTGTCCGGGCCCTTGCCGTTGTCCCGCAGAATGCGAACGGCCTTTTGCAGGTAGTCGGCGCGGCCTTTGGACGACGGGTTGTAGAGCGCCAGACAGAAATCCCCCGCCGCGGCACAGGCCAGCCGCTTTTCAATGACGGCCCACGGCGTCAGACGGTCCGACAACGAAATCACGCAAAAATCGTGTGCCAACGGCGCACCCAGCACCGCGGCCCCGCTCAAAGCGGCGGTCAGGCCGGGCACGATCTCGACCTCCACCTCCGGGCAGTGCTCCGCCAGCTCCAACAGCGGGCTGGCCATGCCGTAGACCCCGGCGTCACCGGAGCAGACGAGCGCCACCGTCTTGCCGCCCTTTGCCGTTTCCAGCGCCCAACGGCAGCGGTCAATCTCCCGCGTCATGCCGGTAGCATAGACCTCTTTATCCGGGTAAAGCGGGCGCACAAGGTCGATGTAGACCGTGTAGCCGCACAGCACGTCGGCGGCCTGCAGGGCGCACTGCGCCTGGGCGGTCAAATACTGCGCACCGCCCGGGCCGAGCCCCACCACGTACACAAGACTACGGTTCATCATTTCTCCATCTCCAATCCGGGGCAAAGGGGGCCAGCGCCACGGCAAGGGTCACGCCGTCGTGCGCCCACTTCGGGATGAACAGCACCCCGTCTGCAGCCAGCACCGCCGCACGCTCACAGACATTGTCCACACCCGTGATGCTCTGCACAAAGCCGGAGGCCGTAAAGCGGCCTTTAGCCGTGCGCAGGGCAGCGGCGGTATAAAAGTCCAGCTCCCAGCCGTGCGCCTGGCAGAACGCCGCCAGACCCGGCTCATCCTTTTTCAAGTCAATGCTGGCGGCGCGGATAACGCCCTGCGGGGCAAACCGGTGCTCCGCGCAGAAGGCCGCAAAGGCTGTTTCCAACTTTTCCGCCGTCGTGCCGCGCTTGCAGCCGACGCCCAGCACCGCAATGCGGGGGATCAGGTGCAGCGCCTCCCCCGTCGGGGTCAGCGTCAGCGCAAAATCCGCGCGGTCAGCGGCGGCTGCAGGCTCTACACCCGCGGGCGGCGTGCCGGAAACAGTCCAGTCGGCGGCATAGCAAACGCTCTGCCCGGCCAGCAGTGCCCCGCTCACGCAGCGGATGCGCTCCGGCTCGGCCACGACGCAGTTCTGGCGCTTGGCCCACTCGTCCACGGCAAAAACGCCGCGTCCGTCGGTGGCCGTCGTGATGACCGGCACGGCATGGCAGACCGCCGCCAGCCGCTGCGCCAGCTCGTTTGCGCCGCCCAGATGCCCCGACAGCAGCGGAATGGCGAACCGCCCGCCCTCATCCAGCACAACGACGGCGGGGTCCGCAGCCTTGCTGCGGCAGTGCGGCGCGATGGCTCGCACCGCTATCCCGGCAGCTCCTACAAAAATCAGTGCGTCGCTTTGTGCAAACTGCGCAGCGGTCCAATCGTTCAGGCGGACACCGTCCGCACCGCCGCGGGCCACGCTGCCAGGGCAGGCCGCTGCCAGCTGCTGCGCCAGCGCCAGCCCCCGCGCCGTGAACGCAATGTACGCGCAGGTCATCGGTCCGTCCCCCTTCGGAACTCCGTCGTGAACGCCGGGTCATACAGCTTGCTGCGGTCATACCGCGCGGCCAAAAAGTCCCCGACGACGATGAGCGCCGTCTTGGCAATGCCCGCCGCGCGGGTGCTTTCGGCCAGCGTTCCGACGGTGCAATGTACAATTTTCTGTTCCGGCCACGTCGCCTTGTAGACAACGGCGGCGGGCGTTGCGGGCGTATACGCGCCCTGCAGAAGCGCGGCCTGCACCTTGTCGATCAGGCCGATGGAGAGGAAGATGACCATCGTCGCCCCGTGGGCGGCCAGTGCGGCCAGCCGCTCACCCTCGGGCACGGGGGTGCGGCCCTCCATCCGGGTGATGATGACGGTCTGGCTGACGCCGGGCAGCGTGTACTCGGCGTTCAGCGCCGCTGCCGCACCGCAGAAGCTCGACACGCCGGGCGTATCGTCGTAGGCGATGCCCATGGCGTCCAGCGCGTCCATCTGTTCCCGGATCGCGCCGTACAGGCAGGGGTCGCCCGTGTGCAGCCGCACGGTGGTTTTGTGCGCTGCTTCGTTTTCTTTCATGACGGCAAGCACCTGCTCCAGCGTCATTTCAGCGCTGTTACAGATGGTGCAGTCCGGCCCCGCCAACCCCAGCAGCGCCGGGTTGACCAGGCTGCCCGCGTAGATGATGCAGTCCGCCGTTTGCAGCAGGGCCGCGCCGCGCCGGGTAATCAGGTCCGGTGCGCCGGGACCAGCCCCCACAAAATGTACCATGTCAGGCTCCCTTCCACAATTTCAACAGTGTATCGGCAGTTTTTGTCTGACCCAGCGGGCCGTTCCGGTTTGAGAACAGCACCGCGCCGACCTCGAACGCCCCCGCCGCGCGGCGGTCCAGATGCGTCTGGATCGCGGTGAGCAGGCCGGTCATGACCGGCTCCCGCAGGTCAGCGGCGTCCAGAATGTCCAGACAGGCGTCTGTCGTGGCGGCGTCCATCAGGGCGCGGCAGGTCGCCGCGTCCGCGCCGCAGAGCGCCGCATGGGCGCAGAACAGCTCAGTGCGGCAGTCGGCACAGCGGGAGTGGGTGTTCATGATGCCGCCCGCCAGCTTGACGAGCTTGCCCACATGCCCGACGAGCAGCACCTCCGCGAAGTGCTCCGCCGCTGCCATATCCAGCGCCTCGCCGATAAAATTTGAGATTTTTACGATAGGGATCTCGTGCAGCGCGGGGTAGTTGGCGGCCAGGTAGTCCAGCCCGTAGTTGCCGGGGGCTAAAATCAGGCGGCGGCTTTTCAACGCTGCCTGGTGGATTTCGATTTGCAGCGTATCCAGAAGCGCCTGCTGGCTCATCGGCTCCACAATGCCGCTGGTGCCCAGCACCGACAGGCCGCCCTCGACCCCCAGATGCGGGTTGAAGGTGCGCTTGGCCGCCGCCTCGCCGCCTTCGATGGAGATGACCACCGCGAACCCGCCGCCGTAGCCGACGGCGTCCGCCTCCCGCAAAAGCGCCTCGGTTATCATCTGCCGCGGCACACGGTTGATGGCCGCCGCGCCGACGGGCTGGTCGAGGCCGGGCTTTGTCACACGGCCCACGCCCGGGCCGCCGTCTATCACAACGCCCGGCTGTGCCGCGCGCTCCACCCGCGCCTCAATCAGCGCGCCGTGCGTCGCGTCGATGTCGTCGCCGCCGTCCTTGACGATGGCGCACGCGGCCCCGTCTGCCGTCAGGCGGCAGAACTGCGGTGCGACCTCCACGACGATGCCCTTGGGCGTGCGCAGACCAACGCTTTCCGGCGCGTGGCCTGTCAGCAGCAGCCGCGCCGCGCCCGCCGCCCCCAGCGCCGCACAGGTGCCGGTGGTGTAGCCGCAGCGCAGTAAACGCTGCCCGCTGCGGATGTAGTGCTCAAATTGGGGCTTCGGCTTTGCGCCGCTCCCGGCAAACAGCACCGCGTATTGGTCGGTGGTCAGTCCAAATAGCGCACAGATATTGTCCTGTGCAAAGGCGTCCTGCGGTGCCAGCACAGCGGACACGCCTGACGGCGCAACGCAGACAACGGCGTCGGCCAGCCTTTGGGCCAGCTCCAGCTCATGCAGCGTCACGATGACGGCCACATTCTTCTCATGCGCCAGCACTTGCAGGATGTCCATAAGCTCTGCCTTGCCCTTTACGTCCAGAAACGACGTTGGCTCGTCCAGAAGCAAAATCTCCGGCTGCTGGCAGACCGCGCGGGCCAGCAGCACGCGCTGGCGCTGGCCGTCGCTGATCCTGGCAAAATCGCGGTCCTCCAGCTCCTCCGCCCGGACAAGGCACAGGGCGTCATGCACCTGCTGTCTGTCGGCATCGGACAAAATGCCCAGCCGCCCTGTGTAGGGGTAGCGCCCGGCGGCGGCAACCTCAAAGCAGGACGTCAGCTCGGTGCGGGCCGTGTGGGGCAGCATCAGCGCCAGCTTGCGCGCCCGGGCGTTGGGGGTGTAGGCCGTCAGGTCTTGCCCGTCCAGCAGCACCGCGCCGCCCTGCGCCGCCAGCTGCCCGGCCAGCGTTTTTAAAAGAGTGGATTTGCCCGCGCCGTTCGGACCGATGAGCGCCAGAATTTTGCCGTGCTCGGCGTGCAGGGCAATGTCCCGCAGCAGCGGCGCACCGTAGCCGACGGCGAGATTTTGCGTTTCACAACAGCTCATACCGTGCCCTCCCCGCTGTGGCGGCGCACAAGCAGCCAGATGACAACCGGCGCACCGAACACCGCTGTGACCGAGCTGATGGACAGCTCGGTGGGTGCAAACAAGCTGCGGGCGATCAGGTCGCACAGCAGGCAGAATGCCGCGCCGCCCAGTGCGCAGCCCGGCAGCACCCGCAGCGGTTTTGCACTGCCCAGCGTATGTTTTACCAGATGCGGCACCGCAATGCCGACGAAGGAGATCGGTCCGGCAAATGCCGTGACGCAGGCCGCCAGCAGGCTTGACAGCAGCACAAGCACCACGGAAAACGCCCGCACCGGCACGCCGACGCTGGCGGCGTAGCTTTCGCCCAGCTGGTAGGCGGCCATCGGCTTGGAGAGCAAAAACGCGGCGGCCAGGCAGGGCAGAACGATGGCCGCCGCCGTGGCGACATTGCCCCAGGTCATGCCGGAGAAGCTGCCCATCGACCAGTTGTGCAGGTTGACGATGTTGGAATCCTGCGCGAAGGCGACGACAATGTCGGTGACGGCCGAGCAGATGTAGCCGATCATGACGCCGCAGATAACCAAAATACTCATCTGCTGCACGCGGCGCGCCACGGCCAGCACAAACAGCATGGCCGCCATGGCCCCGGCAAACGCCGCCAGAATCAGCGTCAGTGAGCCGGTAAGCAGACCGCGGTTCAAAAAGACGACCATCGTCAGCGCCACAGCCAGCTTGGCCCCGCTGGAAATGCCCATGACGAACGGCCCGGCAATCGGGTTGGCAAAAAACGTTTGCAGCAGATACCCGGCCACCGAGAGCGCCGCCCCCAGCAGCACGACCATGACGGCGCGCGGCAGGCGCAGCTGCAGCAGGATGTTGGCCGCCAGCGCGTTTGTGCCGCGGCCCAGCAGGGCCGCCGCGATGTCCGCCGGGGAGAGCGCAATGCTGCCCCAGAACAGATTGAGCGCAAACAGCGCCAGCAGGGCCGCCGCCATGGCGAGATATGCAATTGTCATGCGTTTGGAGGTGTGCATGCGTGGTTCCCTTTGCAGCGGGCGGCAATGGTTCGGGCGGATATGGAATCCGCCCCTACGGATGCGCCACGGTTTTGTGCGCTCGTTTTTGCCGCCGCGTTAAATTTTCAGTGCAGCTTCGTCAAAAATGTCAATTCACTGTCGTCCGGGTCATCCTCGGTGAACACCCTGTTCATATCCAGGATCAGCTCCGGCAGCTCCATGCTCTGCTGGAAAAGGCTCTGCGACGTACACCAGACGCTGCCGCTTTGCACGGCCTTGAAGTCCGCCAGCATCGGACATTTGGCGAGCAGCTCATCCATTGTGCGCAGCTCGCCCTCAATCGTGCTGTTGTAGAACAGCACATCGGCGTCACGCGCCCCGGCGTAGAAATCCTCGAGCGAGATATTGACAGTCGCCAGATTGTTGCCGCTGTCGGTCAGGTCGGCAAAGACGTAGCTGCCGCCCGCCAGCCCGATCATCTTGGCGACGTAATCGCCGCCCTTGCGCACCGTGGCGAGATTGTTTGAGGTGATGGAGAAGAACGCCGCAGTCTTACCGGTGGGTTCCTCGTCCAGCAGCGGTGCAATGCGCTGCACAGCGTCGTCAAAAATGCGCTCGGCCTCCTCGGTTCTGCCCAGCAGGATGCCGTACAGCTTGACCCATTCCATCCGGGCCAGCGGGTCACTCTCGTAGCTCGAGCGCTCGACGAGGACCGGCACGCCGAATTTTTCTAGTTGCTCCTTCACCTCGGGCGTGTGGTAGATCATTGTGTTCTCGATGGCAAGGCCGCAGTCGGCGGACAGGATCGTCTCGTAGTCGGGCGCGCTGTACTTGCCCGCGTAGGCGATCTCGCCCTGCTCCATGGCGGTGCGGGCCGCGTCGAGGTACCAGTTTTCGGCCTGCGTGCCGGACAGTGCCACAGCCCCCAGCCCGCCAATGCTGATGATGGGATCCATCGCGGACGACGACACAAGGTAGATATTTTGGATAGGCTGCTGCAAAACGGTGATGTCTGCGTCCAGATTGGCGGGCGCAGCGGCCCCCTCCGGCACGACGAGATAGCGGCTGCCGTCAATCGTGATGAGGTCATAGCCGCCCGCGCACACATCCACCGTGAACTGCTTCGCATATTCCAGCGGATAGCGGTTTTCTATCGTCAATGCGTCCGTTTGCGCGGGAGCCTGGGATGCAGCCGCGCAGCCTGCCAGCAGCAGAGCGGGCAGGGCAAAAGCTGCCGCGCGCCTCATTCGGCGGCGGCCAGCGTCGCGCTGTCAAAGGTCAGGGTATAGTCGATCTCGTGCGGGGTGCTCATGGCGACGGTGTCCGCCGTGACGGCCAGCGCGGTATCCAGCGCAGCAACGGGGATCTCAAACGTCGAGTTGCCGTCGGTGTTGACGGGCAGGTACTTTTCGCCGTCAACGAGCATATAGTCATAGTTCGGGCTGCTCCAGACGATGGTCGCGGTCATAATACCGTCGGCCACAGTCAGCGCGGCGGGGCTTTCGACGGTGGCACGCCCGCTGCCGCCCTCCAGCGTCACAGCGCAGGTGTAGCTGCCGTCGGCGGGGATCTCGACGGCTGCCGCAGCCGCATCCTCTGCCGCAGGCTCGGCATCGGAGACGCTGACCGTATGGTCATACCAGGTGCCCTTGGTGCCGAGGATGGCCAGCTGGAAATCGGCATCGACAGCCGCAACGGGGATGTCAAAGCCGTATACTTCGTCGCTGGTGCCGTCGGAGTAGGTCACCGTGTCAACGGTAGGCTGCAGCCAGTCGCTCTCGTGGGCGGGGGCGTCGGCGGCCATGCCCGGATACAGGTTGACGATTTTCTGGGACTGCAAACTGACGTGGAAGGTCATCGTGCCGTTTTCCACCGTCAGCGTGCCCATGCCGTCCACGGCTTCGTTGGCGTGGAACATACTGCTGTCGGTGTTGAATTTAGCGGTGTATACGCCGTCCGGCAGCGCGGCAGCGGGGGCCTGGGCTTTCGTGACGGCAGGGGCCGGGGCCGCGGTGGCGGCAGGGGCGGTTTCTTCCGTGGAGACCGCCTCGGACGTGCTCTCGGCGGTGGACGCTGCGGACGCACCGCAGCCCGCCAGCAGCAGGGCAGCGAGAGTCAGGGATGCGAGTTGGAGCTTTTTCATGCTTTCCTTACCTCATTCTATATATTTATCAGGCATTAGCGGGAGGCAGCGCGGGCGGATATGGAATCCGCCCCTACGGCGTGGCAGGGCATCACATCGGACGCAGGCCGGGCATACCCGGCCCTTGCCGTGCTTTCCCAAAAACCAAAAAACTGCCCGGAGCTTACCCTCCGGGCAGAATGGGTCTTTCTCAGCCGTTCAGGGAATCGATGGCGGCCCCGGCATGGTCAACGTAGAGCTGCTGGATGTCGCCGATCTCGCCCAGACCTGCGATCTGGGTGTCGACGCTCTCAAAGCAGTCGGCGGCGTTGAACTGGCTCAGCCAGGAATCGTCATCGGCACCGGCCATGTCGTTGTTGGCGTGGTCACCGGCGACGACCATCAGCGGGCGCAGGATGACCTTGGTGTAACCGGCCTCCTTGACCTTCTCGATAACGGCATCGCAGGCGGTGTCCTCGGGCTCACCCTCGACGGTGCCGATAAAGACGTTGTCATAGCCCAGCGTCTGCATCGCGGTCTGCATCTGGCTGTAGCTGACCTTGGCGGTGTGGGACGTGCCGTGGCCCATAAAGACAAAGGCGGTGCCGTCCGCAGCGGCGGCAGCGGCGTCGTCATACCCGGCGGTCTTGACGGCCTCGGCGGTGATGGCGGCGGCTACGGCTTCTTTGTCGGCGTTGATGACGGTGGCATCTTCGCCGACCTCGCCCAGCAGGGGTTCGGCAATGGCAACGCTGTCGAACTTATCCCTGTACTGCTCAACCGCCTCGCACATCTCGTCGTACTCGGCGCCGTGCATCAGGTGCGTAGGCTGGACAACCAGATTCTTGACGCCGTTGGCAACGGCACGGTCAAGTGCCTGGTCCATGTTGTCGATCTTCTCGCCGTCGCGGGCCTGAACGTGGTTGATGATGATCTGCGCGGTGAAGGCGCGGCGGACGCTCCAATCCGGGTAGGCGGCCTGCAGGGCGTCCTCGATGCCCTTGATGTCAGCGGCGCGGCTGCCGTTGAAGGAGGTGCCGAAGCTGACGACCAGCAGCTCATTCTCGCCGATGTCGTCGGCATTGCGCGGGTCGTCCTTGCCGGCGTCGCCGGTGTCGCGGCCAAAGTAGTCGGGGTCTGCGTTCTCGCCCTCGACCAGTTCCTTCTGGGTGTCGGTCAGGGCATCCCAGGCAGCCTTGGCGGCCTCGCACTGGGCATCGGTGTCGGCGCTGCGCTCCTGCACGTAGATGGCGTCGATCAAATCGGCGCAGTTCTTAGCGGCCACTTCGTCTGCATCTCCCTCGTCTGCGGTCTTTTCTGCATCCTCTGCGGTGCTTTCGTCGGCGACGGTGCTCGCGGCAGCGCTGTCAGTGCTTGCGGCGGTGCTGCCGCAGCCGACCAGCAGGGCGGCGGACAGTGCTGCGGCCATGGCGACGGCGGCAGCTTTCTTGTAGGTGATCCTTCTCATGTGTTCTTGCTTCCTTTCCTTGTTTAAAGACTGGAGACAGTACGGGAGAGAACAGCAGGGCACACGGAAATTGACCCCGTAAAAAACGAGGTCTTTTGCGTGCAGAATGGCAACACAAAAAACCCCGTATTTTAAGCAGGTGCTTTGCGGTACAACCAATTCCTCGTGATCTGGGGCGGTGCGCCCCCGTACCCGGCAGCAGGCAGGTTTCCTGGCTGAAAGCTCAACGCCTGCCGCCGCCTTCCCGGGTCAAAACCCAGTGACCGGTGCAAATGCACCCTGGCGGCAGGCTCCCTTATCACAGTGACGAGATCGTGCGGGATTTGCACCCGCTTCCCTTTTACCCTTTCCCATGCGCCGAACGGCGGCATAAAAAGGCACCTGCTGTCGTATTCAGTTTTACGGTGTAAAGTATAGCACAATGCGGTGAGAAACGCAAGAGTGCGTCGGTTTCAATTTTGCCTTTATACGCTTTATACGATTGTGAACTGGCACGCTCGCATGGCGTCCAGCGCCGTTTGGTGGGACTGGGGCGTGACCCCGGCGCAGCAGTCGGACAGGATCTCAATTTCCGTTTCCGGGAAGGCCGCACGCAGCACCATGGCGTTGCTGATGACGCAGATGTCGGTGCAGTAGCCGTAGATGACGATCTTTTCAATGTCGTCCACGGCCTTGTTGTGGGCCATCAGCTCGTCAAGGATCTCGCTCGGCAGCATATAGCTGCCGAAGGTCGGCTTGTTGACGATGTGGCAGACCTCGGGCTCGGTACCGTCCAGCGCGTTCTCCAGCTCGGGCGCAAAGTTCCAGCCGTCCTCGCCCTCGATGCAGTGCTCCACAGGCAGGTGGCGTCCCTCCCGTGTGGCAAGGTAGTTGTCGGAGTGGGTGTCCCGCGTCAGGAACAGCCAGTGCCCGGCCCGGGCATGGGCCTTAACGGTCTCGGCCAGGTGGGCCACGTTGGCCTGTGCCTGGGGGTTCGCCAGCGCACCCGTGATAAAGTCCTTTTGTACGTCCACAACAATATCCAGAATCATAGCGACAGCTCCTGTTTTTATAGTTTGCTATAGTTTGCTACCAGTATACCGCAGACGGTGCGCGGTGTAAAGTGCGCGTTTCTCTGGCCGCAGGGGTGCGGATGTGGTATAATGGAAGAAAAAGTTCAGGAGGCCCTTCATGACTCCGCGTGAAGCGTTAAAACGATATTTCGGCTACGACTCCTTCCGCCCCGGGCAGGAGGAGATCGTCAGCGCCCTTCTGGCCGGGCGGGACGCGCTGGCCATCATGCCCACCGGCGCGGGCAAGTCGCTCTGCTATCAGGTCCCTGCCCTGCTGCTGCCGGGGCTGACGCTCGTCATCTCGCCGTTGATCTCGCTGATGCAGGACCAGGTCAAGGGACTGAACGCAGCGGGCATCCATGCGGCGTTTATCAACTCGTCGCTGACCGAGACACAGATCGCCCGCGCACTGGACCTGGCCGCAGAGGGCAGCTACAAGCTTGTCTACGTCGCGCCCGAACGGCTGGAAAGCCCGGTGTTCCGCAGCTTTGCCGCGGGGGCGGACATCTCGATGGTCACGGTGGATGAGGCGCACTGCATCAGCCAGTGGGGACAGGATTTCCGCCCGAGCTACTTAAAGATCCTCGACTTCATCGACAGTCTGCCCCGCCGCCCCATCGTGTCGACATTCACGGCCACGGCCACGCGGGAGGTCAAGGACGACATTGTCTGCACGCTGCGGCTCCACGACCCGAAGGTGCTTGTGACCGGCTTTGACCGCCCCAACCTCTACTTTCAGGTCGAGCGCACCCGCCGCAAGGACGATTTTGTCATCCAATATCTGCGCGACCACCCCGGCGAGAGCGGCATCATCTACTGCGCCACCCGCAAGAATGTGGACAAGCTGCAGGAGCTTCTGACCGAATACGGCTTTGCGGCCACAAAGTACCACGCGGGCCTGTCCGCCGAAGCACGCCGCAAAAATCAGAATGACTTCATCTACGACACCGCGCCGGTCATTGTGGCGACGAACGCCTTTGGCATGGGCATTGACAAGTCCAACGTGCGGTTCGTACTGCACTACAACATGCCCCAGAGCATGGAGAATTATTACCAGGAGGCGGGCCGCGCCGGGCGTGACGGGCTGCCGTCGCAGTGCGTGCTGCTTTTTTCGGCGCAGGATGTCATCATCAACAAATTCCTGCTGGACAAAAAGGATTTTGCCGAGATGGACGACGAGGAGGCCGACCTTTTGCGCCAGCGCGACCTGCAGCGCTTGCAGACGATGGAGCGCTACTGCCAGACGACGGAGTGCCTGCGCAACTACATTCTGACCTATTTCGGCGAGCATCCCACCGCGCCGTGCGGCAACTGCGGCAGCTGCAACAATGATTTTGACGAGGTCGATATGACCGACGCCGCCAAGTGGATGATCAACTGCGTGGCCGAGCTGCGCGGGCGGTACGGCAAAGCGATTTTGTTCGGCACTTTACAAGGCGCGAACCGTGCGCGTCTGCGGGAGCTGGGAGCCGAGCGCTTCAAGAGCTACGGCCGGATGAAGGACACCCCGCGCGAGACGCTGGAACGCCTGCTGGCCCAGCTGCTGGAGGATGGATATTTGGTGCAGAGCGACGACCAGTACGCCGTGCTGCACATCGGGGATATTGCCCCGCTGAAGGCCGGCGGGCAGGTGCTGGTCAAGCTGCCGCCGCAGCGTGAGCCGGAGCAGGCCCGCGCACCGAAGCCGAAGCGCCGCAGCCCGATGGACGCGCTGACGAGCGCCGGACTGGAGCTGTTCAATCAGCTGCGCCAGCTGCGGTTCGACACCGCCCAGCGCGAGGGACTGCCGCCCTACGTCGTGTTCGGTGACAAGTCGCTGGTGGATATGTGCCTGCGCGCGCCGCGCCGCGCGGAGGATATGCTGGGCATCTACGGCATGGGTGAGCGCAAGTATGAAAAGTACGGTGCCGCGTTCTTTTCGGTCATTGACGCTTACCGCGCCGACCACCCCGACGCCGTTTTTAGCTTGGACCCGCCCGCACCGGAGCCGGAAAAGCCGCTGCCGTCCGAGAAGAAGAAAAAGCCGCCGAAAGCCGAGCGCCCCGCGTTTTACCTGACGGCGGAGGATGCGCGCAGCTTCAACTATCAGGACAGCTATACCGGCGCGGAGCTGAAGGCCGCGCTGATCGAAGCCGCCGGTGACCCGGATGTGAAGGCACCGACCATCAAGGAGATTGACGAGTGGCTGCTGGCGCAGCGGCTCATCGGCATGGAGCGACTGCCGACGAAGGGCTTTTACTACGTGCCGACCCCTGCCGGTGTGGACGCCGGTCTGCGCAGCGAGGACAAGGTCAGCGCCCGCGGCACGCCGTATTCAGTGCTGCTGTTTACGCCGGAGGCGCAGCGGATGGTGGTGGAGCACTTTATCAAAGCGGAGGCTTCCCCCGCCGGGGAAGCTGTCACCGAAGGTGACTGATGAGGTCTGACCTACCGGCAGCAACCCGTTCACGGGCAGCAATAGCACACTTTTCCCTCATCCGGCCCTGCGGGGCCACCTCCCCCCAAAAAAAAAAGGGGGGGGAAAAAAGCGCAGAAAATAAAACGGAGCAACGGCACAAAAAAGGAGCACACCATGGGCAAACCCACTGCGTTCCCGCTGGATGAGAGCAGGCTGCCCTTCGAGATTCTGAGGGACGAGCCGTACCGCGAGAAAATTGCCAGGCTGGGCCAGATGATCACGGACCGCATCCCGGCCAAAAATGGCATTCTGACGAAGGACGACCCAGAATACTGGGGCCTGGCGTCCATCGTGACCGACGAGATGGCGGACGTTGCCTTAAAAATGAAGGTCCGCAAGCCCATGACCCTGCCCGAGCTGGTCAAGGCCACGGGCAAGCCTGCCGGGGAGCTGGAGCCGCTTTTGCAGCAGATGGCCGTCGTCGGTCTGCTGCCTGACGATTGGCCGCAACCGCCACGACTTCCACGAGCTGGACAAGTCGAATCTGGCGCTGGGCGAGTATGGCCGCGCACCGCGCCAGTCCGCCGCGCTGGATGCGGGCATTGACGCGCACCGTTCCTTCCGCGACGCGCACCTGACGCTGACCGAGGATCAGGTCAAAATCGAGACAGCGCGCTGTCTGGGCTGCGGTGCCAGCGTTGTGGACCCGAACAAGTGCATTGGCTGCGGCGTCTGCACGACAAAGTGCGCGTTTGATGCCATCCGCCTGCACCGCGACCTGCCCGAGTGCAGCAAGATGGTCAGGAGCGAGGACAAGTTCAAGGCCATTCTGCCCTACATGGCGAAGCGCGAGATCAAGATCCGCTTTGCCAAGAAGGAGAAGTAATGCACGAGCTTGGCATTGTATTCCACATCATTCGCACGGTGGAAGACGTGGCCCGGCAGAACGACGTGACGCGCATCCGGCGCGTGACGCTGCAGCTGGGCGAGGGCTCCGGCGTGAAGGTGCTGACGGCACGCGGCGCGTGCTCTCCTACCCCGACGAAGCGCTGCGCCGCGGCGGGATGGAGGAAGTCGACAGCGTCGATTTGACCGACGGCATCCTTCGCAAGGTATAATTTTCCCAAAACAAAAGGGGCTGTTGCGTGTGCAGCAGCCCCTTCTATGTTTTTTGCAAAGGTTATTCTTCCGTAGAAATATCGCGGCCAAAGTATTTTTCGCTCAATACCTTCAGCGTGCCGTCGGCGCGCAGCTCGTCAATGGCGGCATCAATGGCCGTGCGCAGGGCGGCAGTCTCGTCGCCCTTGCGCATCGGGATGGCGATCTGGTTCGCATCGTCGGTCAGCACGGCGATCTTCACATTCGCGTCGGGGTGCTCCTTCGTGTAATCGTAGAAGGTCATCTCGGCGTTCAGCGTCGCGTCGATGCGCCCGCTCAGCAGCAGCTCAAATGTCTGGTTCAGGTCGTCAACGCCCGTCACCGTCGCGCCGTACCGCTCGGCCAGCTCGGCGTAGGTGCTGGAGATCGTGTTTGCGGTCTTTTTGCCCTTCAGGTCCTCCAGCGTGTTGATGCTGTCATCGTCGGCCTTGGTGATGACGGCGGTGCGGTTGAAGGCGTAGGGCGTCGAGAAGTCGTATTTTTCGGCGCGTTCGGGGGTGATGTCCACGCCGTTGACCATGATGTCATAGCGGCCCGCGTCCAGACCGGCCAGCAGGCCGTCCCACTCGCCCTCGACAAACTGCGGCTCAACGCCCAGCTTCTTCGCGATCTCGGTGGCGACCTCGACGTCGTAGCCGACGAGGTTGTCGTTTTCATCGTGGTAGGTCCAGGGTGCCCATGTGCCCTCCATCGCAACCGTGATGGTACCCTTGGCCTGGATCTCGCTCAACAGGTCGCCGGACGCGGCCTCGGCGGTGCTCCCGGCGGCGGATTCCGCTGCGGGCGCGGTGGTGGCGGCGCTGCTGCCGCAGGCGGTCAGGGCCAGCGCGGCGGTCAGGGTCAGGGCGGTCAGCTTGGTCAGGTTCTTCATTACAATAGGCTCCTTTGCTTGTAGGTCTGCAAAAATTCTTTGGTGCGGGGCTGCTGCGGGTCGTTGAAGAACGCCTCGGCGGTGTTCTGCTCCACAATAACGCCCTGCTCCATGAACACCACGCGGTTGGCCGCGTGGCGGGCAAAATCCATCTCGTGGGTCACGACCAGCATTGTGCGGCCTTCCCCGGCCAGGCTGCGCATGACGGCCAGCACCTCGCCGGTCAGCTCGGGGTCCAAAGCGGACGTAGGCTCGTCGAAATAGATGATCTCCGGGTCGGCGGCTATGGCGCGGGCAATCGCCACGCGCTGCTGCTGCCCACCGGAAAGCTGGCTGGGGTAGTAGTCGGCGCGGTCATCCATGCCGACCTTGACCAGCGCGGCGCGGGCGATCTCCTCGGCCCGGCGGCGCGGCATTTTGCGTGCGATGATAAGCCCCTCGGTCACGTTTTGCAGTGCGGTCTTGTTGGCAAACAGGTTGTAGCTTTGAAAGACAAACCCCGTGCGGCGGCGCAGGGCGTTGGCCTCGGCGTGGGTGACGCGGGCCAGGTCTACGCGCTGGTCGTCAAACAGCATCGTGCCGCCGTCGGACTTTTCCAAAAAGTTCAGGCAGCGCAGCATCGTTGTTTTTCCGCTTCCGCTGGGGCCTAAAATGGCGACGACGTCGCCCTTGTTCACGTCCAGATCGATGCTCTTGAGCACCTGCAAATCGCCAAAGGACTTGCGCAGATTTCTGATTTGCAGCATAGTTCAGCTCCTTTGCGCGCCCTTGCTGTTGAGGTACCGCTCGCCGACGGCCTGCAGGCGGGTCAGCACGGTGCAGAACAGCAGGTAAACCAGACCGACCTCAATGTAGAGGGCCAGCGGCTCATAGGTGCGGGCCACAATGCGCTGGGTCGTCATGAACATTTCGGTCACGGTGATGTTCGCGGCCAGCGAGGTATCCTTGACCATGGCGATCAGCGTACTGGCTAGCGTGGGGAAGGCCGTGCGCAGCGCCTGCGGCAGGATGATGCGGCGGATGACCTGTAAGTAGCTCATGCCGACGCACTGCCCCGCCTCCATCTGGCCTTTGGGCACGGATTCCAGCGCGGCGCGGATGGTCTCGGCGCAGTACGCGCCCTCGTTGATGGAAAAGACGAGCACCGCCGCGGGGAACGGCTCAATCAGGATGCCGACGCCGGGCAGGCCGTAGAACACAACGAACAGCTGCACCAGCACGGGCGTGCCGCGGATGACCCAGATATAAAACCGGGCCAGCCGCTGCAAAACGGGCACATGGGCAAACTGCACCAGCGCCACCGCCACCGCGATGATAAGCGCCAGCGTGAACGAGATGGCGGTCAGCGGGATGGTGACGGTCAGGCCGGGCAGCAATATTTTACCAAAGGAATCCACAAGGATTCCCCACAGGCGTTCGGACATGAGGCGGGACTCTCCTTTTTTGGTTGGGGTTGCGGGAATATTTCCCACTAAAACGGTATGCTATGAAATTGTAGCACACTTTGCCGGATTTTGCAAGAGTGGAATTTGAAGTGAAGTTTAAGGTGGGAGGAACGTGTCGAAACCCTCTTGTAGGGGCGAGCATTGCTCGCCCGTGCCCGTTTGCCTTGTATGAAAACTGTCCCGGAAATTGCGTTGCGGCGGTAAGCTAACGGGCGACCCATGGTCGCCCCTACGCACGCAATAAGGCAGGGATGCAATTTTTCGACAGTCCAGCCTCCCTTGTCAAAGGGAGGTGGACGCCGCAGGCGGCCGGAGGGATTCCGACGGGCTATGCCCTGCACGCTGTCACACCCGCAGACGGGCAGGAATCCCTCCGCCTCGCAGGCTCGGCACCTCCCTTTGACAAGGGAGGCTTTTTTCCTGTGGGGTGAGGGTGGGGGGATTGCACGGAAGGTTTGCTGTGGCCGGAAGCGGGCACGGCGGCCAGAGGGCGGGGTGCCCCCACCCCGCCGAAGTTGGCGGCAGGCAGAATGCAACGGGATTGCCAGACCGTAGGGGCGGATTCCATATCCGCCCGTGAGAGTGTCCGTAGTAGAAATGGAATTGAGTGAAGCCACAGCAAAAGCACAAAAAATCCCACCGCCGGGTGGCGGTGGGAAAATACCAACAAAATTTAATAATTATTTGGTGTTAATTTCATTCGTGCCAACAAGGTACTTGTTCTGAGTATTAGCCGTATCATCCGCAGACTTCTTCACATCATACGCACTACCATTGTAAGTAACATTGAAGCCAGAGTTAGTATAGATAACTTGGCTCACTTTGTTATTGGTAATGGTAATCTTAAATTTACCCTTCACCTCGGCCAAGGCAATCAAATCCTTACCGTTCTTCGCCATCTGTTCCATAACAGCCTCATCATCGGTCGTAGAGGAAGCAGATGCCGCAGTCAAAGTACCATAAGCCTCAGAAGCCTCAGTCTGAGCAGCCATAACGACCATGCGGCACTCGGAAACAACCTTCTCCTTGTTTGCCTTGTCAATGTAACCAGTCAGAGCCGGGATCAGCAGGGCGGCCAGGATGGCCAGGATGACCAGGACGACGATGAGCTCGACCAGGGTGAAGCCCTTCTTGTTCTTCATTTTGCGAATTTTCTCGAACATGATAAATTCCTCCAATAAATTCAGTAAGGACATCGTGCGTCCTCATTTGTGAAAATATAATATCACATAATCTGCCAAATTTCAACAGCCTTATGTAAAAACAGCAAAAAACATTTTTTTGCTTCTATTTTTAATTTCCCACCGTTTTGCCTGTTGCACTCCAACCGCCTTGCCGTGGCTGCCCCTCTGCCGCCGCGCGGAATTCTATACATATTACCGTCATTTTTAAAAATCAGCTGTGCCGCCGCGCCAAAAGCCGCAGTAAAAACTGCCGCAATTGAAACCGCACATATATTGCGCTTATTTTATCTGTGCTGTCTCTGCCGCTGTGGGCGGCAGAGCGCATCGCGTATGGATTTCAGCGTATACAGGCCAATTTTACAGGCGGGCAATTTTTGTGCTATTTTGCATTTTCCCGTGTCCTCTCTCCCCTGTCCGGCCACAGGGACGCTCTTTTGTGAAAACACCGCAAATTCCGGTGCAAAAGTGTGGCATACTGCAAGATTTTGTGCTATACTGGATAAAAAATCAACACAGCCGGGCCGCGCCCGGCACAAAAGGGGCCACACATGAAAAACACCACCGAGGAAAAACGCGAGGCCATCCCCAACAGCGTCAGCCGGATGCTGTTGGCGGGCATCGGCGTACTTTTGCAGGTTTTATGGATCTTCTGGCTTGCCCTCAAGCTGAACGACTACTCCACCGCCATTCAGGTATGCACGTCGGTACTGACATTTTTGATTACGCTGCGTATATATGGGCTGCATATCAACTCCGCGTATAAAATTTCGTGGATCATTCTGATTTTGCTGTTTCCCATCTTCGGTCTGACCATCTATCTGCTATTTGGCCGCAGCGGGGCCGTCAGCGTCATGCGCCGCCGTTTCGGTGAAAATATGACGATGCTGCGCCAGTATCACGCGCCCATTTTGCAGCAGCGCCGCGCCCTGCCCTACCCGGACCGCATCACCCGCAACCACGCCCGCTATTTGCAGGACCGCGCGGGCTACCCCGCCTATGACAACACCGATGTGACGTTCTACGGCGACACCTGCGAGGCGCTGGAGGCCCAGAAAACAGCCCTGCGCAGCGCGGAAAAGTTTATTTTCATGGAATACCACGCCATTGAGGACGCCTCCGCCTGGCAGGAGTTGGAGGATATTCTGGCCGAGCGCGCCGCCCACGGCGTGGAGGTGCGCGTATTTTACGACGACGTGGGCAGCATCGGGTTTATCAACAGCAAATTTGTCAAAAAGCTGGCGGGGCGCGGCATCCAGTGCCGCCGGTTCAACCCGGTCATCCCGATTTTGAACGTTTTTATGAATAATCGCGACCACCGCAAGATCACCGTTGTGGACGGGCGCGTCGGCTTTACCGGCGGCTACAATCTGGCGGAGGAGTACTTCAACCGCACCCACCCTTACGGCCAGTGGAAGGACAGCGGCATCCGGCTGGAGGGCGATGCCGTGCGCGGCCTGACGCTGATTTTCTTAGAGCTGTGGGGCTCAACGCAGAAGGCCGCACCCGATGTCGAGCGCTATCTGCCCGATGTGCCCTACACCGCGCGGGAGAATGCCGTGGTGCTGCCCTACGCGGACAATCCGCTGGACGACGAGGCCACCGGCGAGAACGTCTACCTGAACATGATCCGCAGTGCGAAGGACTATGTCTACATTACAACGCCCTACCTTATTTTAAGTGACGAGATGCAGCGCACACTGCGGCTGGCCGCGTCCAGCGGCGTTGATGTGCGGATCATCACGCCGGGCATCCCGGACAAAAAGCTGATCTTCTCGGTCACGCGCAGCTATTACGCCAGCCTTGCCAAGAGCGGCGTGCGCATTTTTGAGTACGCGCCCGGGTTCATCCACGCGAAGCAATGCGTAGCCGACGGCACGGAAGCCGTAGTGGGTACGATCAATTTTGACTTCCGCAGCCTGTACCTGCACTTTGAGAACGCCTGCTGGTTCTGCGGCTGCAGCGCCGTGGCCGATGTGCGCCGCGATTTTGACGCGCTGTTCCCCGTCTGCCGCGAGGTCACACAGAAGTACGCCGACACCCGCAGCCTGGCCGTGCGCGGCTTGGACTGCGTGCTGCGGCTGTTCAGCCCGCTGATGTGACGGGCTGCGCGCCGGGCGCGGCAAGTGGAATTTTCCCATGCAAAATTTTCTCCCAGCAGGGTCAGCAGGTCAGTCATCACGTTCTACGTCCTTTTCTCAGTATAGGCTAATGCGTTAGCACGCCGCTTTCTCTCATCGTTGCCTCTTGTTATGTAATGTACAGGTATAGCAAATTTTCTGCAATCTAGCAACGCAATTTTTGACAGAATTCAGCCTTTTTTTGCATGGTCAAAAAAGCAGCAGAGGCGGCGTGCCGCCTCTGCTGCTCCGGGCTTTATTTCACGGAATTACGATGCTGCCTTTAGGGTATTTACAACACGATGCGGAACGCGACGCGGTGCTCTCCTTCCCCGCTGACGCGGTAAGGCTCCTCCACATCGGTGCCCCAGCTGTCGATGCCGCCGACGCCGCGGGCTGCGCCTAGGATCGTCACGCTCGTGCGGCCCGTGGCGGGCAGCTCGGTGATGTGCTGGGCGGCCTCGATCTCCTGCGCAGTGTTGGGCAGTGCGCTGAAGGCAAACGGCGCGTCGGCCTGTTCAATCGTCAGCGCAGCCGCCGTCTGACCGCAGGCGTTGTGCTGCTCCAGCGTGAACTGACGGGTGCCCACATGCAGGCCGCAGTCCTGCGGGACGAGAGTAGGTTCAATATGCGGCACCTCCTCATGGCAGCCAAAGACGCCGCCCTTGCAGCGATCCGGGTAGGTCTCGCCCGAAAGACCAGTCCAGAGCGTGCGGGCCACGGGGGCAAACGTCTGAAATTTAACGCCGAAGCAGGGCAGCTCGGGTGCACCGGGCACGCCATGATAGACGGCCTCGACCAGCAGCGTGCCCTGCGGCTCCACGGTGTAGGTCAGCTCGGCCTTAGCGCCGGGCACGGTGGGCACACCGTAGGTATAGCGCACCTGCACACCGTCGGCGGATTTCTGCAAGACCGCAAAGCCGAGGTTCTGCAGGTAGACATCCGCCGCCAGCCAGGCCGCCGCTTTCTGCGGGAAGCCGCAGCCGCGGTCATTGTCGGTGGCGGCGCGCCAGAACGCCGGGCGCGGGGCGCGCCAGAGCCACTCGCTGCCATTGACGGTCAGCGACGACGGCCCGGCCTCGCCCGCGGAAAAGAGAATTTCAAACCCGTCGCCCCTGACGCCGAGGTTGCCGTCGCCCTCGGTCACGGTCAACGTGCCGGGCTTGCGGGCGGCCTGTGCTTTGGCCGCGTCGCGGTCCGCCCGGGCGGCGGCTGCGGCGTTGCGGGCATCGTGGGCGGCGCGGCGGGCGGGGGTGTCGTACCAGTAGCGCACATCCTGCATGGCGGGCTTCTCGGCACCGTCGGCGTAGACAATGCCGTTGCCGCTGAAGTTGTAATCGGTGTTGCGGTCCGCAAAGTCGCCGCCGTAGCCCAGCACGCTGCGGCCAAGCGCGTCGGTGTGTCGGAGCGCCTGGTCCATGTAGTCCCAGATGAAGCCGCCCTGGTACTGGTCGAACTCGTCGGCCAAGCGCACATAGCTCTCCATGCCGCCCAGCGAGTTGCCCATATCGTGCATATACTCGCAGAGAATGAAGGGCTTCTTCGGGTGGGATTCGAGATACTCGCGAATTTCCCACGGCTTGGCGTACATCCGGCTTTCCATGTCGCTGATGGCGTCAAACGCGCGGCAGTGGAACACACCCTCATAATGCACGAGGCGTCCCGGGTCGTGGTCGTGGAAGAACTGCGACATGGCGAGAATATCCTCGCCCGCGTAGCTCTCATTGCCGCAGGACCAGATCAGGACGGCGGCGTGGTTCTTGTCGCGTTCAAACATGCTGCGGGCGCGGTCCACGACGCAGTCCTTCCACTCGGGCAGGCTGCCGGGCACATTCCAGCTCGGCTCCACCGCGCCGAGCTTCTGCCAGCTGCCGTGGCTTTCGAGGTTCGTCTCGTCGATCATGTAGATACCGTTCCGGTCACACAGGTCATACCACAGGCTCTGGTCGGGGTAGTGGCAGGTGCGCACGGCGTTGATGTTGTTCTTTTTGAACACGGCCATGGCGGCGTGCATGTCGTCGGCGCCGATGGCGCGGCCCCTGTCGGCGTTCCACTCGTGGCGGTTGACGCCGTTGAACACGACCCGTTCCCCGTTCAGGCACATGACGCCGTTTATCATCTCAAAGCGGCGGAAGCCGATGTCGTAGGGCACAACTTCCTGCAAAACGCCGTCGGCATCGCGCAGGGTCAGTACGGCGTGGTAGAGCACCGGCGCTGCATGGCTCCACGGCTGGATGCCCTCGATCTCGATCGTATCGCCCGCGGCGGGGCCTTCGTAGACGGCGTAGCCCTCGGGGTCGGTCACGACGAGGGCAACCGACGCGCCGTCGGTCTCGCCGTCCAGCTTGACGAGGGGCGTCAGCAGGCCGGTGGTGTTGTCGGCGGCAAGGTCGGCCTTGAGCCAGATGTCGTTGATGTGGACCCTGGGCTTTGCGTACAGGTAGACCGAGCGAAAGATGCCCGAGAAGCGGAAGAAGTCCTGATCCTCGATCCAGGCGGCGCTGCTGCGCTTGTAGACCTCGACGCAGAGGCGGTTGTTCTCGTCCCGAATATACGGTGTCAGGTCAAATTCAGACGGGGTGAAGCTGTCCTCGGCATAGCCGACGAACTGGCCGTTGCACCACAGGTACATGGCCTGCTCCACGCCCTGAAAGCTGACGCAGACGCGCTGGCCGCGCAGGGACTCGTCCAGATCAAATTCTTTGACATAGCTGCCCACAGGGTCATCGTTCCAATCGACCTGCGGCGGGCGCAGGCAGCTGCGGCCATCCCACGGGTAGAGGGTGTTGGTGTACTGCAGCTGACCGTAGCCCTGCAGCTCAATGTGCCCGGGCACGCGGATCGTACCGAAGCCGGACAGGTCGGCGTCCGGCTGCCAGAAATCCGCCGGGCGGGCGGCAGGGTTGGCGCTCCACGCAAAGCGCCATGCGCCGTCCAGTGACTGGCGCAGCGATGTCAGGCCGCTTTCGGCCTCGTCCGGGGTGCGGCAGCAGAGATGGTCAGAGTGTGCGTCCAGCCGGTTCACGGCAAAGACGGTAGGGTCACTCAGCCAGCGAAGTTCAGGGGTCATAGGGATCTCTCCTTTACACAATCAGGTTCTTACCGTCATTCTGCCACAGGGCGCGCGGGGTGTCAATGGAAAGTTTCACGCAGATATTTTCCGTATTTTTTGCATCTTTACGGGAATTGTGCTGTGTTTAACACTTCGCGGCAGGATTTTTTGAGTTTTTCCGTTTTGTCTGGTGGCAGATTGTACGCTGCAGCACCAGATATAGCGGTGGCGGCAGGATTTTTGCGGGGTGGGTTGTTATAGTCGGCACACCTGGGGCGGCGTTTTGGGGTCATACTTCTTCTGTCTCCGCCTCCGCGGCGGCGCGCAGACGCTTCCGCACAGGGCGCAGGGTCTCGGGCAGAGCCTCGTCGGGCAGGTCGCTGATGCCCTCGGTGCTTCCACGGGCGGCGGCGGTCTCATAGAACCAGCACTTGTAGTCCAGGGTGTCCATCGTCTGCTGCAATTCAGCCATACGGGTCTCGAGCACGGTGCGCTGCTTGCGGAACAGCTCCAGCCGCCGGGCAATGGTCTCATCGCCCTGCATGGCCAGTTCTATGTATTCGCGGATGTCCTTGAGGGACATGCCGGTCTTTTTCAGGCACTCGATGATGCGCAGCCACTCGAAGTCCTTCTCCGTAAAAACGCGGATGCCGCCGGACGAGCGCCCGACGAAGGGAAGCAGCCCTTCCTTATCGTAATAGCGGATCGTCGATGCGGGCACACCCATCCGCCGCGCCATCTCCCCCACTGTATAGGCCATGTGTTTTCCTCCTATGACTTAAACCCGGGTTTAACCTGTGTATCAGTATAGGACAAAAGGGCGGTGTTGTCAAGGCAGGCGACCAATGATCGCCCCAGACTGTCGAAAAAGGTACGTTCACTCCTTGGCCCCCTCTGCGAGGGGGCTCCGCCCGCAGGCGGTGGGGGAGAGAACTGTACGGCTGCCCGAAATATTTCGGGCTATGGCAAGGTTCTCTCCCTCCGCCCCTTCGGGGCACCGCTCCCCCTCTGGCGCAAGCGCCACCTCCCCCGTATCGGGGGAGTCTGTCTCGCAGAGGGAGGTTTTTCGACAAGCTGCGCTTTTCTTTTATAGGGAAGGCTTTTTCTATTTTTTATTGACAAACGCGCGGTTTGTTTCTATCATGTTTATATAAGTAAGGGAGGGACCGCCACTATGCTGACCTATAATATGGACGTGGAGGAACGCAGTACCTGGCTGCGCGCCACCCCCGGCGCGGCGGCGCTGGCACAGCCGTTTTACTGCACCGAGGCCGGCAACTTTTATGGCCGCGCCCATTTTGCCACAGCCCGCACCGATAAGGAAAGCTATCTGCTGTTTTATACGCTGTCCGGCTCCGGTCTGATCGAACAGAACGACCAGCGCGTGGAGCTGCCCGCCGGCAGCGCCCTGCTGTTGAACTGCCGCACCCCGCAAAGCTACTGCACTGCCCCTGGGCAGGACCACTGGCACCACTACTGGGCGCATCTGGACGGCGCGGGCGTCGCCAATCTGGCCGAGGTACTGCAACCGCAGGGGCGGCTGTCCCCCGTTACGGTCAGTCGGCTGGAGATGCAGCCGCTGTTTGAGTCACTGGCCGCCGAGTGGGAGCACGGCGCTGCCGCACAGATCGAGATCTGCCTGGCCCTGCACCGGATGCTGGCCCTGATGGCCCGCCAGCTGCTGGCCGGGGACGAGAGCCGCTCCAATCGCACCTTGATCGAACAGGCCGCCGAGTACATCCGCCAGCACTATGCCGAGCCGCTGTCGCTTGACAGCCTGCTGGCCCAGACGCCGGTGAGCAAGAGCTGGTTCCTGCGGCTGTTCCGCCAGTACATGGGCACGACGCCCTACAATTTTTTGCTGTCCACGCGGATCACACGCGCCAAGGAGCTGCTGGTGCTGACGGATTTCTCCGTCTGCGAGATCGCGCACCAGGTCGGCTTTGGGGATGAGAGCAACTTCTCGACCCGCTTTACCGCCATGGTGGGCCAAAGCCCCCAGCAGTACCGCAAAAGTGCAATGAAGCCCGCGGAAAACTGAATCAAGGATTATGGGAAAGAAGGCATTTGTATGTTGAAAACCGAACGCATGGACCGTGTCCGTGCTGCCCTGCGTGCGCAGGGACTGACGCAGATGATCGTCTGCGACCCCAAGAGCGTGTGGTATCTGACCGGCGTCGCCGTGGAGCCCTATGAGCGTCTGCTGGCGCTCTACCTGCCCACCGAGGGCGAGCCGGTGCTGTTTTTGAACAGACTGTTCAATGTGCCCGAGCCGCCGTGCAGGACCGTCTGGCACACCGACACGGACAAGCCCGTGGCGCAGATCGCCGAGGTCGTGGACGCGGGCAGGCCGCTGGGCATTGACAAGGAGTGGCCCGCTAAGTTTCTGATCCCGCTGATGGAGACCCACCCCGGTATGCAGGTCGTGCTGTCCAGCGACTGCGTGGACGACTGCCGCGCCTGCAAGGACGCCGAGGAGCAGACCCTTATGCGCGAGGCGTCCCGCATCAACGACACGGTAAACGAGGCCGCGAAACACTATATAAAGGCCGGCATGACCGAACGCGAGGTCGCCGAGTTTATCGACGCGCAGTTCCGTGCCCACGGATGCGAGGGGCCGAGCTTTACGACGATCGTCTCCTTTGGTGCCAACGCCGCCGACCCGCACCACGAGCCGGACGACACCGTGTTAAAAGAGGGCGACTGCGTGCTGTTTGACATGGGCTGCGTGAAGAGCCGCTATTGCAGCGACATGACCCGCACCTGGTTCTGCGGCCAGCCCACTGAAAAGCAGGCCGCCGTGCACGATCTGGTGCGCCGCGCGAATGAGGCTGCCGAGGCGCTCATCAAGCCCGGCGTGCGCCTGTGTGAGCTGGACGCCGCCGCGCGCGACCTGATTACGGAAGCGGGCTACGGCGCGTATTTCAACCACCGTCTGGGGCATTTCATCGGCCAGACTGACCACGAGAAGGGCGACGTCAGCAGCGCGAACACCGCCGTAGCCAGACCCGGCATGATCTTTTCGATTGAGCCGGGTGTCTACCTGCCCGGCGAGTTCGGCGTCCGCGTAGAGGACCTCGTCCTGGTGACCGAGACCGGCTGCGAGGTGCTGAACAGGAACGATAAGCATTGGGATGTGGTGGGCCTGTAAGCATTCTGTAGGGGCCGGACATGTCCGGCCCGCGGCCTCCCGTCGGCGCTCTGTCATGGAAAAGCTGCGGGCGCATATAGAATGCGCCCCTACGGATTACGTTTCTGACAAAGGGAGAAAACTCCACGCGGGGTGCCCCCCCACAAAAAACGTAGGGGCGGATTCCATATCCGCCCGTGCCCGTTTGCGGCAAGGCAAACTTCCGCGGGCGCATGCGGGCGCATATAGAATGCGCCCCTACGGAGTCATTCGATAAAACACAACAGAGAGGTGTACGATTGAAAAAACATCTGTTCCGTATCATTGCCGTCCTGTCCGCCACGGTCCTGCTGGCGGGCTGCGCGGCGTCGCGGCTGCGGCTGGGGGCTGCGGCTGCAGGCGGCGTGTACAATGCGTTTGGTACCGCCATGGCCGCCCAGAACAGCACCATCGAGGTCAAACAGACCGCCGGGTCCGCCGCCAACCTGCGGCTGCTGGCGGGCGGCTATTTACAGCTGGCCGTTGCCCAGTCCGACATGGCGCAGGATGCCTACGACGGCAGCGGCATCTTTGCCCACGAGAGCACCGAGCGCAGCTTCAGCGCCGTGGCCGCCCTGTATGAGGAGGCCGTGCAGATCGTTGTCCGGGCCGACTCCGGCATTACGACGCTGGAGGAACTGCAGGGCTGCACGCTCAGCGTCGGCGAGGAGGAATCCGGCACCGAGCAGAACGCCTGGCAGGTGTTGGCCGCCTGCGGCCTGAACAACCGCCTGGTGCACACTGTAAACCTGAACTACACCGACGCTGCCGCCCGGCTGGCCGACGGCACGATCGACGCGATGTTCGTCACCGCCGGTCTGCACGCCGACGCGCTGGAACAGCTGGCTAAGACCTGCGCCATCCGTCTGCTCTCCGTCGACGGGGGTGTCGGTGCGCGGCTGCTGGCGGCCTACCCGGCCTACCGCGCCTGCGTTATCCCCGCCGGGACCTACGCCGGTCAGGGTGAGGACGTCTGGACCGTCAGCGTGCAGGCGCTTCTGCTGGCGTCGAACGCGCTGTCCGACGAGACCGTCCAAAGGCTGACTGCCCGGTATTTTGACAGCGTGGACGCCGTGGCCGCCGCCGTGCCGGTGCCGCTGGTGACCGACCCCGCCGTGGCCGCCGCGCAGAGCGTTATCCCCTACCACACCGGGGCCGCTGCGTACTACACCGCGCAGGGCATCACCCCCGCAGGGCCGGAGACGGGCGCGTCCCCTGAACAGGAGGCCGCCGCATGATCATCTCACTGGATATGTACCAGACGCTGTTTGCGGCGGTCTGCGTGCTGATGCTGGGCCGCTTTTTGAAGGCGCGCATCGGCTTTCTGGAAAAATTCTGCATTCCCGCGCCGGTCATCGGCGGCGTGCTGTTTGCCGTTTTCACCTGTCTCTGCTATGTGACCGGCATTGCCGAGTTTGAATTTGACGACATTTTAAAGGAAGTCTGCATGGTGTTCTTCTTCACCTCGGTAGGCTTTCAGGCCAACCTCAAGGTGCTGAAAAGCGGCGGCAAATCGCTGATCATCTTCTTGGGGCTGGTCGTTGCGCTGATTTTGTGCCAGAACTTCCTCGCCGTCGGGCTGGCGGATCTGCTGGGCATCTCGCCGCTGATCGGTCTGTGCACCGGTTCCATCCCGATGGTCGGCGGCCACGGCACGGCGGGCGCGTTCGGCCCCGTGCTCGAGGACTTCGGCGTTGCGGGCGCGACCACGCTCTGCACGGCGGCGGCCACCTACGGCCTGATTGCGGGCAGCGTCATAGGCGGCCCGACGGGCCGTCTGCTCATTGAGCGCCGCAAGCTGCTGGACACCGTTGTGCCCGAGGACGACAGCCTGCTGGTGGAGGAAGAAATCAAGCACGAGCGCCACACCAGCATGTACCCGGCTGCTGTGTTCCAGCTGATTATCGCCATCGGCATCGGCACGTTCATCTCCAAGGCGCTGGCCATGACCGGGCTGACGTTCCCCATTTATATCGGCGCGATGATCGCCGCGGCGTGTATGCGCAACATCGGCGAATTCACCCACAAATTCACGACCCACATGGGCGAGATCAACGACATCGGCGGCATCAGCCTGTCGCTGTTCCTGGGCATTGCCATGATCACGCTGAAGCTGTGGCAGCTGGCCGCGCTGGCACTGCCGCTCATCATCCTGCTGGCGGGCCAGACGCTGCTGATTTTCCTGTTCACCTACTTTGTGATTTTCAACATCATGGGCCGCGACTATGACGCTGCGGTCATTGCAGCGGGCGTCTGCGGCTTTGGCATGGGCGCGACACCCAACGCCATGGCCAACATGCAGGCCCTGTGCGAAAAGTATGCCCCGTCGGTCAAGGCGTATCTGCTGATCCCGCTGGTAGGCAGTCTGTTTGCGGACTTCCTCAACAGTCTGGTCATCACCTTCTTTATCAACTTTATCTAATTGGGAGGTCCTTCTGATGTTCCGCAAGCTGCGCGAGGCGCTGAAAAAGCAGCGCTACCGTGTCCAGAGTGACGACGTTGCCCTGCCCGAGGTCTACACCGGCCAGGTCGCCCACAGCGACGCCCCCGAGACCCCGGAGAAGCACAAGTCCATCAACTATGAAAACGTCGCCATCCCGGAGGTTCATATTCCAAAGAAGAAGCCCTGAAGCCTTCTCCCCCTGGGGGATAAGGTGGCCCCGCAGGGCCGGATGAGGGGAGAGCTTGCCGCGGTTGCCCGCAAACGGGTTGCCACAGAGGGTTCGGCCCTCATCAGTCACCTTCGGTGACAGCTTCAGTCTCCGCGCCAAGAGCCGCCTTCGGCGGTTGCGCTCCGACACGCGCCTGCGGGCGCAGCCCCTCGGGGAAGCCTTTTTGTACAGCAAAACGCCCCTGGCCGTTCGGTCAGGGGCGTTTTGCCCGTAATGTTAGTCGAGGAAGTTCTCGTTGAGGGTGACACCGAAGTCGTGGGCGATGGCGCGCAGGTCATCGTCGGTGATGGTCTGGCGGATCAGGCCGCCGCCCATGGACAGGACCTTGACGTAGATCTCGGCACTCTTTTCAATCGTGTGGGCGAGGCCGAAGGTGATGTCAAAGTCAGGGCCGGAGGCAAACAGGCCGTGCTGTGCCCAGATAGCGGCCTGATAGGTTTTCATCTTCTCGGAGGTTGCCATGGCAATGTCCGCGCCGCCCGGGACCATCCAAGGGCAGACGCCAACGCCCTCGGGGAAAACGACGGGGCACTCGGTAGCGCTCTGCCACAGGGCGCGGGAGAAGTCACGGTCCGTCAGCGGCAGGATGTAGGTCAGCGCAATGACGTTGGTGGCGTGGCAGTGATAGATAACGCGGTTCGCGCCGTTGGTGGCGGCCTTGCGGACGCTGTGGTTCATGAAATGGCTGGGGAACTCGGACGTCGGGCGTGCGCCGTCGGCCAGACCCCAGACGATGCGCCAGCTGTCGCCCTTGTCGTTGATCTCCACAATGCCGATGCTGTGGATCGGGTCAGGCTCGACGTTGCGGAAGAACTTGCCGGAGCCGGTGGTGATGAAGTACTCACCGGCCAGATTATCAGCCTGCACGCCCATGTTGACCCACTCGCGCGGCTCGGCGTCGAAGTAGGGACGGCAGGCGGCGACGTCCTCCCCGGTCATGCGGTAGGTCAGGTTGCCGCCGTTGCGCTCGTGCCAGCCCTGCAGCCAGCCATCGTTGCACATGCGGATAAAGCCCTTGACGCAGGGAATTTCATAAATCGTAGACATAATTTCTGCTCCTTTATATCGTTGTGTTGGCTTCCCCCTCCGGGGGAAGCTGTCAGTGGCCCCGACCACTGACTGATGAGGGCAAAGCTGCCGGCAGCAGCCCGTTACCGGGCAATTGCCGCAAGGCCGCCCCTCATCCGGCCTCGGGC
>OLGO01000246.1_pt1 | contig 58970 bp, 48 predicted proteins | sample 1605861 | NCBI WGS metagenome assembly OLGO01 (sample SAMN03283253) | human gut metagenome | biome: human-associated habitat; material: feces | host: Homo sapiens | place: USA | collected 2013
CCACAGCCTATCGGTTAACAGCCGAGTGCTCCACCATTGAGCTACCTTGGAACAAAATACTGTCGTCAATCGATGTTGCAAAACACTTTCATCAAGTGACAACAATATGATTATACATTAACATATATTATGTGTCAAGTATAATTATGACAATTTTTTGTTTTTCTCTTCCATCGCCAACAGCCTGTCTTTTTCAACGTTTTCAGCTACAATCGATATTTTTTTTCTGTACTTTTCTGCTTTTTCCTCATCACCTTCAGCCTCATAAATTTTAACCAGCTCTTTCATAGTCTCAGTATTGCTTGGTGATAATTTCAGAACTTTCAAGTAATCTTCTTTTGCCTCCCGGTTCATCCCCAAGGCCTGATGCGCTACGCCCATATAGTACCAAAGAGGCCACCAATCGCTGAATTTGCTGTCAGCATACTTGCTAAGAGTATCTACTCCCTCCTGCATGTGACCCGACAAAATCAGGTTATATCCTTTTTCGATTTCTACAGGGTCGTCAAGCAGCGAAAGTCTCTCCTCTATTTCTTTTTTCTTTTCGTCGCTGTCTGTCAGCTTGATAAATTCTTCCCACGTTAATTTAGCTTTTACATAAAGGCCCAAATTTATGTAACCATACCCTAAAAAATAATATGCGTCGGCGAAATCGGGTTTTCTTAAGGTTACTTCCTCAAAAGCCTCCAGTGATTCGGCTTTAAACCTGGCAATGAAATCCTCTTCTTCTCCCAGCTCATAAGCGTCTTTGCAGGCACGGCCGTAGCAATAAACTGCGTCCACATTATCTTTATCTATCAGCATAGCTGCTCTGAATTGTATGCAGGCATAATCGTAATCATTTTTCTGCGCAGCCTCAACTCCCTCTGCCACCAGGCCTTGGGCAAATCGCTTATCAAATACTTTAAGTATATAAGCTATGTAGTTATCCTTGTACTTGAACCCGGGATCGCATCCGATTATAAATGCCATCCCCCTGGCTATATTCAGTGCTGAAATAGATGTGAGTTCGTCCTTCCTTATGGGAACAGGAACTTCAGATAATATCTCGGTTAGACCTGTCTTTTCCAAATATTTATCTGATAGCTGGTCGAACACAAAATTGTTTGTATGAGGTATCAAATACATGCCTATTCTATCGTTGTTTAATAAATCCATATGAACATCTCCCGTTTAAATCTATATCCCTTTTAAATCTATCTCCCGTTTAAATCTATACGAACTATATTACATCAAATCTCCCATCCGTGTTTTAGGAATCTGCTTACCTCTTCAGTATTGAGAGTATATTTCAAATCTTCGCATAGTTTCTCCTTAGCCGTTTCTCCGATAGGCTGAGGCGGGATTTCTCCGCAGAATCCATACAATATCCTGTACTGATCCTCTTTTTTCCTATCCCTGTGCTGAAATCCTTTTTCATAATAATAATCTGCCAGTATTTCATAAAGCTTAAAAGGAGTCTTGGCAAAAGACTCGATAAGGAAATCAGTAGTCTTACTGAATCCCTTCCTATTATAATAAATATTCAGCATTTTTTCTATTGACTTAAGCCTTACCAGTTCTTCTGCCCTCAGCCACTTGGTTGAAATCACTTCATAAGGCGCTTTGTCCCTGGCCTTTATTCCGAACTTTTCCTGTTCATGCCACAGAGGCGACCCCTTAAGGATCTTTAGGAATCCCATCTGGAACATATCTGCCTTGAGATTATATACCTTATCAAAGGACCGGGCGAACAAATCGTACGTCTCATACGGCAATCCGGCTATCAAATCCACATGTATATGTATGTTGCCTGCCCTCAGAAGTTTCTCTACATTATATAGTATAGGATAGATATTTTCCTTCCTGTTTACAGCTGACAGAGTAGGCGGATTGGCCGACTGTATGCCTATTTCCAGTTGGAAAAGTCCCTTTCGGGCTGTAGACAGCAAGGCTATAATCCTCTCTGACATTAAATCGGCGCATATTTCAAAGTGAAAATTAGTCACGCCATTGTCATTATCAATGAGATACTTGAATATTTCATAAGCTCGTCTTTCATCGTAATTAAACGTTCTGTCTATAAACTTGACTTGTTTTACTTTTTTATACAGAAAATAACCGAGCTCTCCTTTGACCCTTTCCAAAGGTAATGCCCGCACCGACTTTTCTATGGAAGACAAACAATAACTGCATCTAAAAGGGCATCCCCTGGAAGACTCGTAATACACCACCTTGTCCTGCTCGCATTCCAGTACTGAATACGGAAACGGTATGAGTTCAAAATCCATAGGCTCAATCTGAGGATTTACATATATTTTGCTTTCTTGTTTATATACCAATCCGGGCACCGTATTAAACTCATTAGAATGCCACGGATGGCCTTCTCCCTCTGCCTTTTCTAAAACTTGGCAAAATCTATAGAAGCTATATTCTCCTTCACCACACAGTATGTAATCGACCCACTGATTTTCCGCCGCAAATACATGAGGCTCATAACTGACCTCCGGTCCGCCGACGGCTATTCTAATACCGGGAGCAGCCTTCTTCAAATCGGAGGCCAGATCCTTTATCTGGCTTATGTTCCATACGTAGCAAGAAAAGCAAACCATATCATAGTTTGCTCTTAAAATCTCTCCATAGACGTATGAAGGCTGATTATTAACTGTAAATTCGACAATATCAATATCTGCTGAAGTATCTGCCGTAACAGTATAGAGATACTTCAGCGCAGGATTACTGTGTACATATTGTGAGTTCAAAGTAGTTAGCAGTATTTTCATTACAGCATTCTGAACCTTTCATCCTTTAGCAGTCCTTTGTCTTCCATGCAGCGCTTGAGAGACCTTATCATGCTTTCATTGTCCATAGGCAGGTTTCCTCTGAGGGATACGTAATTGGACGCATGATTGCTGCGAAAGACGCATGGTTTTGACGGTCTGGCGTGCTGCAGCAGCAGACAGGTTTCTGCCAAAACTTCCTCAGCTGTAAGCGGCTGAAATTTTCCGGCTTGATAATCGTAGTACAAAGGCGCCGGAGGCTGGAGCATCAGAGTCAGCAGGCTCACATAAGATGCGTTCATTTCCGTTATCATCTTGCCGGTCTCTATAGCGTGTTCCTCCCATAGTTCAGGACCGCCCAGGCCGCTTATAAACGTTACGGAAGCTTTTATGCCGACCTTTTCCAGTTTTTTTACGGCTTCAATAAGCTGCTGACTGGTCTCGCCTTTGTTAACCATCTGAAGGACTTTGTCACTGCCCGATTCAGCCCCCAGATATACCATGGATACGCCCCAGTCCTTGAGCATTCGCAGTTCCTCCGGTGTTTTTCTCAACACGTCTGTAGCTCTGCCGTAAAGGGTCACCCTCTGGCATTCGTAAAAATGGTTTTTGATATAATCAAGTATCACTTTCAGTTTATTGGTAGCAAGGCAGAGAGCGTCTCCGTCGCAGAGAAAAATTCTCTCTACCCTTTGATAATGAGCTCTTGCCCATGCTAAATCTTCTAAAACCTCTTCGGCTTTGCGCACTTTAAACTGTTTTTCCTTGAACATGTTGCAAAAAGTGCATTTATTATGTGAACAGCCGATTGTCACCTGTACCAAGAGGCTGTATGCTTCACTGGGTGGTCTGTAAATATCTCCTACATATCTCATCGCCATTTTTTTATTCCTTTCATCTGATCAAAATTCCGGCAGCCGGCTACATTCTTTCGGGAGCTTCAATGCCCAAGAGAGCCAGCCCGTTTTTGAGAACGGTTTTAGTTGCAGCCACCAATGACAGCTTGCTTATCTTTTCCTCCTCATTATCGGCCAATATATGCTCGTCATGATAAAAGCGGTTAAAAGCTTGAGCAATGTCTACTATATGTCTTGTAAGCACTGAAGGCTCATACTTTTCACCTGCATCTATTATAACCTGAGGCAACGCATACAGCAATTTTGCCAGTTCATAGGCGCTTTCTCCGATAATATGCTCGACTTTGATATTTTCACAATTTAAAGCCTTTTCTGCAGCCTCCCGGCCTGCATTTCTCATGACGCTGGCTGCTCTGGCATAAGTATACTGTACATAAGGGCCTGTCTCTCCGTTAAAATCCAGAACTTTATCCCACGAAAACACGTAGTCTTTAATCCTGTTGTTGGACAGCTCCTGGAATACAACAGCGCCTATTCCTACTTGCTTGGCTGTTTCATCCACATTGTCGGTATTGACGCCTTTTTCTCTGATTATTTCCCTTGTCTGTTCTACTGCTCTGTTGAGCACATCTTCCAAAAATACTACTCTTCCGTGTCTGGTGGACATGGTTCCGTCTTCCAAGCTTACCAGACCGAAAGGCACGTGAATGTTGTCCTTAGCCCAATCAAAACCTAAAAGTTCTATTATCTTAATCCACTGTTGGAAATGAAGGTTCTGCTGAGAAGCTACCACATAAATGTTTTTATAAAAATCATAGGTTTTTTTTCTATATATGGCAGCCGCTATATCTCTGGTAATATATAAAGATGAACCGTCTGACTTGGTTATGAGCGCCGGTGTAAGACCGTAAGGAGTAAGGTCTACTATTTCAGCTCCTTGAGATTCTTCCAAAAGGTTCTTGTCTTTAAGCATCTGAACTACAGCAGGCATCTTGTCAGAATAAAAGCTTTCCCCTGCGTAAGAGTCGAATTCTATGCCCAGCATCTTATATACTCTGCTGAATTCTTTGAGGCTCTCATCTCTGAACCACTGCCACAACTGAGTTTCCTCTTCTTCTCCGTGTTCAAGCCTGGTAAATATCTGTCTGGCCTCATCATTGAGTTCAGGATGCTTTTCAGCCTCTTCATGGAATTTTGTATAATAATGGAGAAGAGTTTTGATAGGCTCTTTTATTACATCCTCTTTGTTGCCCCAATGTCTGTAAGCGCATATCATCTTTCCGAACTGAGTGCCGTAGTCCCCTAAATGGTTTATCCTTACCACTTTGTATCCCATGGCAGAATAAATTTTATTTATGGCGTTTCCTATTACAGTGCTTCTGATATGGCCTATGTGAAATGGTTTTGCGATGTTAGGTGAAGAAAATTCCACTATGACAGTCTTTCCTTGGCCTACCTGGCTCTTGCCATAGTCTTCGCCTTCATTGAGCACTTCGCAGACCACGTCTCTTACCAGCTCTTCTTTTGAGATGAACATGTTGACATAAGCATTTACCTGTTCCACCTTTTCAAACAGCTGACTCCCTTCTATCTTGGCTGCAATATCCGCGGCAATAAGCGGCGGCGCTTTTCTTAAAGTCTTAGCCAGTTTAAAGCAGGGAAACGCGTAATCTCCCATGTTGGAAGCCTGAGGTACTTCCAACATGTCATGGATTTCTTCTGCAGAAAGCCCATCTATATGTTCGGCTATGAGCTTGGCTATTTCTTCCTTAAAATTTACCATTTTATATTCTCCTTCTCCGTGATTATCTCTATGTTATCATTCTCGACAATTTGAGCGAACACCCCGTTTCCCTCTACGAGAGTTCCAGTAAAAGTGCCGTCATAAATTTCCCTATAACCGCAAGAAGGACTGTTAGCCTTTAGTATAGCCCCATCCAGTCTTTCGCCCCTTCGTACGGCTTCTTGAAGGCACTCAAGGAAACATCTATATGCTCCCTCTTGGAAATTATGAGTTACATCTTTTCCCTCTTTATCTATTACCTTCTCGCCTGACCTTTCGGCAGGAGGTCTTGGACATGGAAGCTTTCCTGCAGCCTCGGGACACACAGCTATATAGCTGTGTTCCTTGCAAAATTCTATAACCTTTTCGTTTCGGTTGTTTCCGCCGTCATATTTGCAGTTTTCTCCTAAAAGACACTTGCTGATTATGAACATTTTTCTGTCTCCTTTGCATAAAAACTAATCTTTAAGAGTCACTATAGTTACTCCGTCTCCGCCTTCATTGTAATTGCCTTTTCTGTAGGATGCCACGTGTTTGTGCCTTTTAAACAGTTTACGCAATCCATCTTTAAGTATGCCTTCTCCTCTGCCGTGTATTACCGTTACTTCTTTAAGCCCAGCGATATAGGCATCATCCAGATATTTATCCACATCCATGACAGCATCATCCAAATTTTCTCCCTGCACGTTTATAGATATGGAAATGTTCTGCGCTTTGGACTTGTAGAGGGTACCATACTTGCCTGCCTGCTTATTTTTCATCTCCGAATCTTCTTCCATAAACATGAGATCATTGATGTTTATGCTGACTTTCATCATGCCGACTTTGACCAACAAATCTCCCTTGCTGTCCGGCAATGATAATATTTCACCGGGCTGGTCTAAAGTCACGACCCGTACCTTATCTCCTATTTTTAGCTGATCGGCTTTGACAGGGCTCTGATTTACCCGCTTAATCATTTTTTCAGCGAACTTATCTTCCGCATCTTTAAGCCTTTTCCTGCTCTTGTCGAATCGTCTGTTTCTTTCTCCCAGGCTTTCTATTTTATTTAGGGCTCTCAGCTCTCTGTTTACGTCATTTGCCGTTTCTCTCGCTTCTTTTAAAATGTTTCTTGCTTCTTCTTTGGCCTGATGGATTATCTTCTTTTCCTTTTCTTCAAGAAGTGCCTGGCGCCTGTCCAGTTCCTCTTTTTGCTTTTTCATGGAAATATTCAAAAGCACAGCCTCATCTCGCTCTGCTTCGGCCTTTTTCTTATCTTCTTCTATGGCACTGATGACATCTTCGAATTCTATATCTCCTCTTTCCAGCAGCCTGGAAGCTCTTTGGATGAGATGCTCAGGCAGTCCCAGCTTGCGGGAAATTTCAAAAGCATTGGATTTGCCCGGAATTCCTATCATCAATCTGTAGGTCGGACTTAATGTATCTACATTAAATTCCATAGATCCGTTTTCTACACCCTTTGTTGAGAGAGCATATTTTTTCAATTCATTGTAATGAGTTGTAGCAATGGTGTAGGCACCGCGTGCTTTTAAGTTTTCCAATATGGAAATGGCCAGCGCTGCGCCCTCCGTAGGGTCTGTTCCCGCCCCCAGCTCATCCAGCAAAATGAGAGAATTTCCCTTCATCTCTTCCAATATGGAAACTATATTTCTCATATGAGATGAAAAGGTTGAAAGGCTTTGTTCTATGCTTTGTTCGTCTCCTATGTCAGCCAGCACATGGTCAAACACAGGAAGTGTGCTGGTTCCGGCAGCCGGTATATGAAGCCCGCTCTGAGCCATAAGCACCAGGAGACCGGTAGTCTTTAATGTAACGGTTTTGCCTCCTGTATTAGGTCCTGTGACCACTAATGTCTCATAATCGTCTCCCAGCTTTATATTTATAGGAACGACCTTCTTTTTGTCTATTAGAGGATGACGAGCGTCTTTCAGGACGAGGGCTCCTTTTTCCGACACTTCCGGCTCTTCTCCGCCCATAACCATGGAAAGTTTTCCCTTGGCGAATATTATATCAAGAGCAGTAAGTAATTTCTGATTGTTGGTTATATCGTGGAAATGTTCTGCCGCAGCGGAAGACAATTCAGCTAATATTCTTTCAACCTCGGCCTTTTCCTTAAGCTCCATTTCTCTCAGTTCATTGTTCATGTTGACTATGACTTGAGGCTCAATGAACAGCGTTGCTCCGGTAGCCGACTGGTCGTGTATTATTCCTTGAAATCTGCCTCTGTGCTCCGCCTTGACCGGTATGACATATCTTCCGTCCCTTACGGTAACTATTGCATCCTGCAGATATGTCCTGTTATCTGACGAATTGATTATACTGTTAAGTCTGTTTCTTATAGCGTCGTTTTGACGAGTTATGCTTCTCCTGATATCCTTTAAAGCCGGGGATGCATTATCAGCCATTTCGTCCTCAGAAATTATACATCTATCTATATTTTCTGCCAGTCTGGGGCATGTTACGATTACTTCCCTTATAGCGTCTATGGCAGGAAGGGGCGGCAAATCGCTTTTTAAAAAGGTCGTCACGTTGGCTGCAATTTTAAGATTATATAATATCTGAAGCAGCTGCCCCATAGTAAGAACGCCGCCTTTTCTTGCAAAAGTCATGGCGGCAGATATATCATATATCTGCCCCAGCGGGGCGCTGCCCTTCTTAAGAATCACTGTCTGAGCCTGAGTAGTCTCTGCCAGGGCGTCTTTTATCTCTGCAACAGAAGTCATGGGCTGGAGGCATCTCAATTCCTCCTTGGCCATGGATGACGAGGCTTGCTGCACCAACAAATCCAGTATTTTATTGTATTCCAGTGTTTTTAATGTTTTAGCCTTCATCAGCCTTCTTGTACTTTGCCAGCTCGTTTTTCAGCTGCAGATTCTCCATCTGTAAATCAAAGAAAGAATTTTCAAATTCACTGCAGCGAGCTTCAAGCTCTTTGTACTTATCCTCGCTCTCCTTTTTGTCTTCAGCCGCTTTAGCTGCATTTTCTTTATAGAGGGCGAAGCTTTTTTTAGCTTCGTCCCACATTTTAAGATAATGTTCAGTTTCCTTTGCAAGCTGAGCCTTAGATTCTTTTAATTCTTCTATAGTTTCAAGAGCATCGAAGTATTCCTCCGCTATATTTATGGCTGTTAAAACAGCAAGAGTGCCTTGGCCGTTATTGGAAAAATTTCTGCCCAGTTGACGCATCTTTTCATTTACATGGTCGGCTATTTTTCTTATGGTTTCTTCATCCTCTTCACCTGCAATAGTGTATTCCTGGCCATAAATCCTCACTTTTACCTTGTTGTTTTCCATATCTGCTCTCCTTAAATCTTCCTTAAATATCTCTAAGCACTATATCCAGTTTTTCTCTCAGGTCATCTAAAATCTTGTTATGAACTTTATTTACATCGTCGTCGGTAAGAGTTCTGTCATCATGTCTGTAAGTAAGCGCGAAAGCCACACTTTTCTTATTTTCACCTACTTGCGGTCCTCTGTAAACATCAAAAAGACGTATTTCTCTGAGCAACTTGCCTCCTGCTTCTTTTATAACCTTTTCGATGTCGCCTACAGCCATATCTTCTTCCACTACAAGAGCAATGTCTCTGGATGTGGCAGGATACTTCGGAAGCGGAGTATATACCTTTTCCAAATCTGCCATTTCAGTAACCACATTGAAAAACAGCTCAGCCGTATAGCATCTCATACCTATGCCGTATTTTTCAGCTACATCAGGGTGAACTTCTCCCATGATGCCGAGTTCAACCGTCTCTTCTTCCTGACCACCTTGAGTAGCGCAGGCCTTTCTGGTGACTATCCTTGCGCATCTGCCTGGATGATAAGTTCCGTATTCCTTTTCAGGTATGAATTCCAGATCTTTAATTCCAAGCTTTGCCATCATTTCCACTATTACGCCCTTGAGGGTGAAGAAATCCTCATCTTTGCCGTAAAATCCGATGGACATGGCATCGCTTTCAACAGGCAATTCGTTATCATCCATCAGATTGGCCATGAATGTATTGCCCAGTTCGAAAGCTCTGACTGCTTCTATGTTTCTTGAGTAATTTCTGCCCAGTACCTCCAGCATTTCAGGAGTTAAAACGGTTCTCATCACAGAAGTATCTTCGCCCAGAGGATTGAGAATCTTAACGAAAGCTCTTTCCCATGAGTCTTGGCCTATTCTTATGTTATCCACTCCCTTAGGGCTTACGAAAGAATAAGTCTGTATCTCATTTACTCCAAGACCGCACATAGCCTCTCTTGCCAAGTCCTTTACATCTCTCTCATATGATTGAGAAGCCTCGTTATTTCCTTTAGGGATGGTAACCGGCAACTTGTCATACCCGTATAATCTGGCGACTTCTTCGATTATATCTTCTTCTATCTCTATATCCTGTCTAACGGTTGGGGCGGTCACATAAAGGTCGTCTCCGCTGCCCTCCACTGTCATCTCCAGGCTTTCCAGATATTTCACCATCTGCTCTCTTGAGATGTCTATTCCAAGTACCTTATTAATTCTGCTGACTCTTCCGTGAATCTTTCTTGGTTCTTCAGGCTTCGGATAAACATCCACCCTGCCCCCTACTACTGTTCCAGCTCCTATCTGCTCTATCAGATAGCAAACTCTGTCGGCCGCATCTTGGCAGAGATTAGGATCTATGCCCTTTTCATATCTGGAAGAAGCTTCTGTTCTTAAGCCTAATCTTTTAGCTGTAGTTCTTACGCTATTTCCCAGGAAATTGGCAGATTCGACGATTATCGTTTTTGTATCGTTTTCTATTTCAGAATTAAGACCTCCCATAACGCCGGCCACCGCAATGGATTTTTCTGCGTCATGTATCATCAGCATCCTGTCGTCAAGAGTCCTCTCGCTGCCGTCCAGCGTTGTGAACTTTTCACCGTCTTCAGCTGTATCTACGATTATCTTGCGGCCTGCTACGCTGTTTATATCAAATGCATGAAGCGGCTGGCCGTATTCCAGCATAACATAATTCGTAATATCTACAATGTTGTTGATAGGTCTCATACCTGCGTGTATGAGCCTTTTCTGAAGCCACCAAGGCGAGTCTTCCACTTTTATATCTTTTACGATTCTGGCGATATATCTTTTGCAAAGGTCGGATTTTATCTCGACGCTTACATAATCAGAAGCCTGCTCTGTCTCTTTCTTGCACTGATTTTCCGGGTGTCTTACTTTTTCTTCAAAAGTAGCTGCCGCTTCTCTGGCCATACCCACCATGGAGAGGCAATCAGGCCTGTTTGGGGTGATTTCAAAGTCCACTATATAGTCTTCCAGCTGAAGAGCTTCGGCGAAGTCCATACCTACTGGATGTTCGCCGTTTAATATCCATATGCCGTCTCTCTGATTTACAGGAACGACTTTGTCTTGGAATCCCAGCTCACCGAAAGAGCAAAGCATGCCGCAAGACTCAACGCCTCTCAGCTTTCCGGCTTTGATTATTTCTCCGCCCTCCTTCTTCGGCTGTCCGTGAAGAGGACCCGGTATCCTGCTGCCGTCCAAAGCAACAGGCACATATGCGCCTTCAAAAACATTAGGCGCTCCTGTAACGATCTGCACCGGCTGGTCATTGCCGACGTCAACTTGGCAAACCACCAGCTTATCAGCGTCAGGATGTTTTTCTATCTTTAAGATTTTTCCCACCACGACCTTTTCCATATCACATCCTACATGTTCCATGGTTTCCAGGTTGGAACCGGACATGATCATCTTGTCGCAGAATTCTTCCGGACTGACATTTATATCTGTATAATCTTTTAACCATTCTAAAGAAACTATCATTATCAGGGTACCTCCTACTTGAATTGCTCTATGAAACGCATATCGTTTTCGTAAAGCAGTCTGATATCATCGATTCCGTATTTGAGCATAGCGATTCTCTCCACTCCCATTCCGAAAGCGAAGCCCGTATACTTTTCCGTATCCACTCCGCCAACCTTAAGTACGTTAGGATGCACCATGCCGCAGCCGAGAATCTCAATCCATCCGCTGCCTTTGCACACTCTGCAGCCCTTGCCCCCGCACTTGAAGCAGGATACGTCCATCTCTGCTGACGGCTCAGTGAACGGGAAATGATGAGGCCTGAACTTGGTCCTTGTATTCGGTCCGAACATCTGCTTGGCGAAGCTGTCCAGCACACCTTTAAGGTCAGCCATAGTGATTCCTTCATCTACTACCAGCCCTTCTACCTGATGAAACATAGGCGAATGGGTAGCGTCAGGGGTGTCGCAGCGGAAACATCTTCCCGGAGCGAAAACTCTGATAGGCGGCTTCTGTGCTAAAAGAGTCCTTACCTGTACAGGTGACGTTTGAGTTCTAAGCAGTATATCATCATTGATATAGAAAGTATCGGAAAGGTCTCTTGACGGATGATACGGGCCTGCGTTAAGAGCGTCAAAGTTGTTGAACACCGTTTCCACTTCCGGTCCTTCTGCCAAAGAAAAGCCCATTGATTTGAACACCTTGGCGATTTCTTCTATAGTTATGGTTATAGGGTGCTTGGTGCCTAATTTAGCCGGTTTGCCGGGTTCTGTAACGTCGATGGCTTCAGCTTTAAACCTGGCCTCTTTAGCTTTTTCTTTGATTTCCGCCACAGTATCGGCCAAAAGCTTTTCGATTTCAGCTCTCACCTGGTTGGCTGCCTGTCCCAATTCTTTTCTCTCTTCCGGAGAAAGGCCGCCCATAGACCTTAATATTTCTGTCAGCTGTCCCTTCTTCCCAAGAAATTTTATCCTTGTCTCTTCAGTATCTTTAATGGAAGAAGCTTTTTCAAGCTCTTTTTTTGATTCTTCCAAAATTGTTTTTAACTTTTCACGCATTTTTTTACCTCTCGATATAAAATAACTGTTTTCTTTAACACTGTTTCCCTCTGACAGCTTCATACATCAATATGGCTGCTGCCGCAGAAACGTTAAGGGATTCTATATTCCCCGACATGGGTATGTTCACTTTTAAATCTGATTTTTCTATGAGGCTGTCCGATATGCCGTTTCCTTCGTTTCCAACTATCAACGCTACATTCCGGCTGATATCTTCCTCATAATAGTATCGGCTGCCGACTGGGCACGCGGCCACTAATTTCTTGCCGGCAGCCCTAATAAATCGTATCAGTTCCTCTTCCGTCTCCGCAATGGCTATATTCATCCTGAACAGAGACCCTGCCGCGGCTCTTACCACTTTCGGCGCAAAAATATCCGCCGTTCCCTTCATGGCGATTATCAAACCGTATCCGGCAGCGTCTGCCGTCCTTATAATCGTTCCGATATTGCCCGGGTCCTGAAGTCTATCTAAAATCACCAAGTTTCCCTGCAGATCATTGCGGGAACCATTGACAACAAAATCTTCATCTTCATAGAATTTGTCAAGGGAGAGTTCTGGCTTTTTTACTGCTGCCATTACACCCTGACTGGTCTCTGTCTGAGCTAATTCTTTGAACAATTTTTTCTCAACGACAAAAACTCTGCTTTCTTCCATCCACGGTCTTACCAAATTCTTCTCATCATCCCTTATGAGGATGCTGTCTACCTCAGCTCCGTTTTTGAAAGCTTCCTCCAGCAGGTTTTCGCCTTCAATCAGATAAAGGCCGAGTTTATCTCTATATTTTTTTGTGTTCAGCTTTTGAAAAAGCTTATAGCTTTGATTACTCTTAGAATTTATCTCTTTCATTGCCAAACCTTTACACAATATTACTATAAATCGTTACTTTCTTGAATTAAACGGTTATTATCCAAAAGAGCCGGTTTGAAACCGGCTCTCATATACCAATTATCACTGTTTAAGAAAATCCGGAATCTCGAACTTGGAAGGGCCTTCGTCTTCATCGCTCAAAATATCCTGCAAAGTACGTTCCGTACCGTTTAGTCCCTCAACTCTTCCAAATACTACTTCATCGTTTCCTTTTTGTTCATCAGCTCTTGCTGCGTCGCGTTCGCCGAGGCCGGAAACAGCCTGAGCTTTTTCATCAGATGCTCCGCTTCCTTCAAGACCCTCGTCAAATCCTGTCGCTATTACGGTTATGTCGATTTCATCTTCCATTTCTTCGTTAACAGCCGCACCAAAGATCAGTATACAGTCTCTATCTGCCTGTTCTTCCACCATGCCTGCTATCTCGCTGACCTCAAGCATACCCAGGTCGTATCCGCCGGATACATAAAGCAGTATGGCCTTGGCGCCTGCAATGGTAGTTTCAAGCAGCGGGCTTTCGATTGCTGATTTGACAGCGTCTTGAGCGCGCTTCTCTCCGGAACCATGGCCTGTCCCCATATGAGCCACGCCTCTGTCGGTCATTACCGACTTTACATCGGCAAAGTCCACGTTGATCAAAGCAAAGTCTGAAATCAAATCTGAGATGCCCTGCACGCCCTGGCGCAAAACATCGTCTGCCATTCTGAAAGCATCCAGCATGGAGGTATTTCTTTCACAGTTGGACAGAAGTTTATCGTTAGGAACGATTACCAGTGAATCCACATATCTCTTCAGAAATTCTATGCCGAGTTCTGCCTGTTTCTTTCTCTTAGCCCCTTCAAAAGAAAACGGCTTGGTCACTACTCCTACGGTAAGGATGCCCATCTCTCTGGCCGCCTTGGCTATTATAGGCGCAGCGCCTGTACCGGTGCCTCCCCCCATTCCTGCAGTAATAAATATCATATCGGCACCGTCCATAAGGGCCGTTATATCGTCTAAAGTCTCTTCAGCTGCTCTCTGACCTATCTCCGGATTGGCTCCGGCTCCCAGTCCTCTTGTCAGCTTTTCCCCAATTTGAATCTTTGTCTCAGCCAAACATCTGCTCAAAGCTTGTCTATCCGTATTAACTGCGATAAAATCAACGCCCTTCAGGCCTGCTTCTACCATGCGGTTAACTGCGTTACATCCGCCGCCGCCAACGCCTATGACCTTGATCACTGCAGCTTTTTCCATATCTGTCTCAATTTGCAGCATTGTAAATCCAACCTCCTAAAGTATTTACCAATTATCTTTTTTATTGTATCATACATTCTTTGAGAATGCACCTTTTTTTAGGCTTTTTTTCTGCTTTTTTCAGTCTATTTCAGGGCTGAAGGAAATATATGAATTGCCGCTTATCTTAAGAGTTCCTCTCTCTATTTTCTCATCTATCAAATTCTTTATTACCTTCTGCAGCTCGCCCTTTTCCATGGCGTCTATAAGATCTCCCGGAGAACCCTGACACATCAGATTATCAAACACATAAGCTTTTACGTCTGATTCGGAGATTTCAATCATCTTAAAATACATATCGTATCCTTCCATCACATCTATTATCTCCATAACCTGGCGGAACCGCACGTTTTCCTCCACCTCAAGGGTTTGCCCCACTTCCAGTTTGCTTATGGTCAGTCCTTGTATAACAGGTAAATGCGGAGCAACGCTGCTCTTCCTCAACACCAGTGAATTATTATCTATTATTGCATAATTATCATCATACTTAACTGCAGCTGTCTGTTTTCTCTCAGTCAGCTCTATCCTTATGGTATTAGGCAGCACTCTCTTTACCTTCACTTCTTCCATATAGGCGTCTTTTTCAAGTCTATCTTTTATCTCGCCGACATTGCTTCCCCAAAAAATATTGCCGCCCGTCTTGCAGTCTCCCATGACTAGAATTTCTTCCTCTGTATAGTAAGAATTCCCTGTAACTTCAAAAGAAGTCACGTTAAAATACGACGATGACGCAAAAAAGTAAAGACCCGCCAAAACCGCCATCGCAATGAGCAGTTTTAACAACAGGCTTACTTTTCTTTTTTTCTTTCTTCTATCTTTCTTCTCTCTTTTTTTCAATTAGTCCACCTAAATCTTTTATCCCCTTTTCAAAATCCTCATATCCTCTTTGTATATGAAACGCATTATTTACGACAGTTTTTCCCTCTGCCATAAGGCCTGCTATTACCAAAGCCGCTCCTCCTCTCAGGTCTTTTGCTTCCACTTCTTTTCCCTGAAGGGTTTTGACTCCTTTTATTATAGCATTTTTACCGCAGATTTCAATATCCGCCCCCATCTTAACCAGGTCATTTTTATGAGTAAATCTGCTTTCAAAAACTTCTTCTCTTATGGTAGTTAAGCCTTTTGCCATAGTGGAAAGAGTCAGCAGCTGAGGCTGGCAATCTGTGGGAAATCCCGGATAAGGCTGAGTTATTATCATGCCCGGACTTTTTAACCTGCCGCATGACCAGACTTCAATGGTATTCTCATAGGTTCGCACTGCGGCTCCCATCCGCTCAAAGCATTTAAGAATCTCTGAAATATATTTTTCTCTTATATTCCTAAATACGGCTCTTCCTCCGCTGCCCAAAACAGCGGCCATGTAAGTCGCAGCTTCAATTCTGTCTTCCAAGATAAAATACATTACCTCCTGAGGCCTTGCGCATAAAGATACGCCCCTTGCGCCCTTTATGAATATGGTGTCGGTGCCTGCTCCATATACCTGGAATCCGCATGTGCGCAAAAAACCTTGCAAATCTTCTATCTCCGGCTCTATCGCGCAGTTTTCTATTATAGTATCACCCTTCCCTGCCAAGGCAGCCATCATGAGATTCTCTGTGGCGCCTACGCTGGGATAAGGCAGGGTTATCTTTCCTCCTCTGCACTGACCGCGGCAGCTCACTTCTTCGCCTTCAACTGTGACTTCAAAACCCAATTGTTCCAGACCGGATATATGTATATCTATAGGCCGTTTTCCTATATTGCAGCCGCCCGGTCTGTAAATAACTGCCTCATCGCTTCTGGCAAGCAGGCTTCCCATGAGAAATACAGAAGAACGCATCTCTGCCATCAGCTCCTTTGGGACAGATGTTTTTGTTATTCCCCTGCTGTCTACGACGATGCAGTCTTTTTCCCATCTTATCACAGCGCCCATGGAACGGAGTATCTCCTCCATGGCAAAAACGTCTCCTATTCTGGGACAGTCATATATTTCATAAACCGCTCCTCTGCATACCGTAGCAGCCAGTATGGGGAGGGCCGAGTTTTTGGCTCCGCGCACTCTGTATTCTCCACGAAGCGGAATACCGCCTTCGATTTCATAGCTTTCCAACAAAAAACACCTCCCAATTCTATTTTCATAGTATGTTGGTTAGGTGTTTTAGGTAACCTTACTTCAAGTCCTTTTTCTTGCTCATATCCGCAAGATAATTCTCATAGACCTTTCCATATATTATGTCAAGAGCTTTGTCCGGCGCGCATTCCCTGCTGGCACGTGACATGGCTTTTAGCTTTTCCCGGTCGTTTTTCAGCCCAAGCACGTTTTCTACCACCTGCTTTATAGACAGATCTTTCTCTTCTATAAGAAGAGCTCCCCCTCTGTCTGCAACTGCTTTTGCGTTATAATATTGATGATTTCCTGTAACGTTGGGAGAAGGTATCAGTATGGAAGCTTTACCGCACACAGTGGTTTCTGCCACCGACAACGCTCCCGCGCGGCTTATGACCAAATCGCAAGCCATCAAATAAAGATCCATGCTCTCTATATAATCTTTTATCCTTATGTTTTCTTTTACATCTATTTTCCTGGCCGCTATGTTCGCTGCAATTTCATCCTTATAAAGCTTGCCTGTTCCCATTACCATGGTCACGCCGGAATGACCGTTGAACAGTTCCAAAAGCTCTATGGCTACGTCATTTATCTTGGCAGCGCCCAGGCTCCCGCCAAAGGTGAATACCACAAAATCGTCTTGCGGTATGCCCAGCTTTTCTCTCGCTTCTTTTTTGCTTAAAGTAAAAAAGCTTTTTCTCACCGGATTGCCTGCTACTACATGCTTCTCCGGTTGTTTAAAAAATTTGCCGGCGTCTTCGAAACCTAAAAAAATATTGTCTACATACTTTTCCAAGGTTCTGTTGGCAAGACCCGGATATGCATTTTGTTCATGAAGATATTTCCTGCATTTTATCATTCTGGCCGCCAGCAGCACAGGAAAGCAGACATATCCGCCTGTTCCTATAATGGCGTCCGGCTTAAATTGTTTAAGCACTTTCAGAGACTGACCTATACCATGAGTCACTCTCGCCCCGGTCCAAATCACTTGTTTTGGCGTAACATGGTCAAGCCATCTGGCGTCGACCAATTTTAAAGGATAACCGCTTTTAGGCACTACATCCTTTTCGATTCCCTCTATATTGCCTACGTAAAGGATTTCCGTATTCGGATCCATCTCTTTAAACTTGTCAGCGATGGCAATGGCCGGATAAATATGACCGCCTGTGCCTCCGCCTGTAACTATCAATCTCATTTTTTTCACCTACAACTTTGACGATTTAGAAATGTTAAGCAAAATGCCCATAGCCCCCATAAATATCAGCAGGGCGTTTCCTCCGTAACTTACAAAAGGCAATATGACTCCTGTAGGAGGGAAAGAAGATGTAACTACTGCGATATTGATTATAACCTGAATTCCTATCATTATGGTTATTCCGGCCGCCATCATCATGCCCATATAGTCTTTTGCATTCATCGCCACATGACAGCCTCTCCATATCAATATCATATATACTATCATAAGACCTAATATGCCGACAAAACCCAGTTCCTCGCCTATTATAGCCAAAATGAAGTCATTTTGCGGCTCAGGAAGGTAAAGGTTTTTCTGTATGCTATTGCCCAAACCAAGTCCTGTAAGGCCGCCTGTTCCCATGGCCAACAGGGATTGCACTACCTGATATCCGCTGCCCAATGCATCTGCAAAAGGGTCTAAAAAGCTGGTTATTCTGGAAAATCTATATCCATCAGGATCTGTAAATATAAACGCAACTCCGGCTACGGCAGCTCCTCCTGCCAATATGCCCAAGTGGCTCCATTTAGCTCCCGACACCAACAGCATGCCTCCGGCGATGAACACTATGGTAAAAGCTGTAGACATGTTGGGCTGCATCATTATAAGTCCAGCATAAACTCCCGTCAACAGAACTACCGGAATCACACCTTTCCAAAAGTCGAAAGCTCTCTTAGGATATTTATCAAAATATCCCGCTATGAAAACTATCAATCCGATTTTAGCCAGTTCCCCAGGCATTATAGTTATAGGACCTACCGCTATCCAACGAATCGCTCCTCCGGCTTCCTGCCCCAGCGGCGTAAACAGCAGCGCCAGGAGGGCAACGCAAAGCAAAGGTATTACTTTAAAAAGCCTTCCCCATATATGATAGTCTATTTTAGAAACTATCCACATGCCAACGAAACCTATAGCCGCCCACATCACCTGTCTCTTAAGGTAAACATATGGATCTCCGGCATCACTTATAGACTTGTAATAGCTGGCGCTGAAAATCATAACTGTGCCGAACATCACCAAAACGACAGTCAGCAATAAAAGAGACAGATCGCCTGTCTTGCCTTTTTTTGCAGGCTTTTTCACCTTGATTGCCTCCGGCTGTCCATCGATGGCCGCGATATTATCTGATTCAGTTTTGCCTGCGCGTTTTCTTCTCATAAATCCAATGCCCTAAATTCCCAAATTTTTTACCATTTCTTTAAAATGCTCTCCTCGCTGCTCAAAGTTATCATACATATCCCAGCTGGCACATGCAGGAGAAAGAAGAATTGTATCCCCTTCCTCAGCTATGTCAAATGCCTTGTTTACGCAATCTCCCATATCAGAGCCGTAGGTATAATCTTTGTAGCCTGCTTTATCTGCGGCTTCGGCTATTTCAGGTCCGTCTCTTCCTATGAGCACAAGATGCTTTACCCTTCCCTTTAAATTCTCAGCAAGAGGCGAAAAATCCTGAGACTTCCCATCGCCGCCTGCGATGAGTATTATGTTTTTCTCAATGGCTCTCAATGCCGTCAATGTAGCATCTACATTGGTGCCCTTTGAATCGTTATAAAATTTCACTCCGTCCAGCGTACCGCAATATTCTATTCTATGCGCAACGCCGTTAAAAGATTTCAAAACTTCCCTTATCACTTGCGGTTCTATGCCGGCATAATAACTGATTGCTGCCGCTGCCAAAGCGTTTTCCACATTGTGGCGTCCTATTATGTTAAGTTCATCTTGGCGGCAGAGTTCTATCACATTGCCCTCTCTGTCTGCTATGACCAACATGCCGTCTTTGACAAAAGCTCCCTTTTCCAGTTCTCTGGAAGAAGAAAAGAATACTGTTTCAGCCGGACAATTTTCAGCCAGCTTTCTGCAGGTTTCATCATCTGCATTCAATATGCAGTAACCGCTTTCATCCTGATTTTCAAACACTCTGCCCTTAGTCAAACCGTAATTTTCCATAGTATGATGCCTGTTGAGATGGTCCGGCGTAACGTTTAATATGGCAGAAATCACAGGTTTAAAATACTTTATGGTCTGCAATTGGAAACTGCTGGTTTCTGTAATGAGCCAGTCTTCAGTTTCCGTGTCCAAAGCTTTGGAAATCACAGCTACGCCTATGTTTCCCACCACATGAGTAGGTCTGCCTGCTTTCTTAAATATCTCCCCTGTAAGAGTCGTTGTCGTTGTCTTTCCGTTGGTTCCCGTTATTGCAACAAAACGTCCTCTGGCTATGCGAAAAGCTATCTCCAGCTCTCCGATTATCTCTGCCCCCGACTGCTCCGCTTCTCTTATAAAAGAAAGTTCCGGGTCCACGCCGGGACTCAAAATAAGCATATCAAAACGGCTCAGGTCTTCCGGTACTTCTCCGAGATAGAAGTCTACCCCCTTGCCCTTGAGAAAGCTCAGCAGCTGGCCGTCTATCTTATCGATGTCTTTAGAATCCTGAACGGTTACAGAAGCGCCCAATTTCAACATAGCTTGAACTGCAGCTATACCTGATTTTCCCAGTCCTACTACCAGGACTTTCTTATTTCTTATGTTGTTCAAATTGATATTATCCATAATTTCACCACGGTTTCTTAACTTGTCGACTTGATTAAATATTCATCAGCAATATGGCTATGGCACAGCATACAAATGCGGCAGCCCAAAACATTATTACTACCTTTTTTTCGCTCATTCCGCAAAGTTCAAAATGATGATGCAGCGGAGCCATCTTGAAAATTCTCTTTCTGGTCTTTTTAAAATACGTCACCTGTATTATCACAGAAAGGGCTTCAGCTACATATACCAAACCTGCTATGGCAAGTAAAAATTCTATCTTCATCATCAAAGCACCGGCGGCTAAAACTCCGCCAAGAGCCATGGAACCTGTGTCTCCCATGAATATTCTTGCCGGATTTTTATTGAACATCAGAAAGCCCAGGCAGGCTCCTGACACTGCTCCGAATACCATCGGAATGCCGGTGAAGCCGAAACTGCATCCGGCAATCAGCACGAAAAAAGCCACCATAGCCGTAATGCCCGAAGCCAAGCCGTCCAATCCGTCAGTAAGATTTACCGAATTGCTGAAGGCTATCATTACGAACATTACAAAAGGAATATAAAAAATTCCTAAGTCAAAAGTAACATCAAACACCGGTATCCATATTTCCGTCGCTCCTATCATACCTCCGCCTGAAAAATACATGGCGAAGATGCCAAACGCCGCGGAAAAAACCAGCTGCATAATTATCTTTTGCTTTGGACTCAAGCCCAGGTTGTTTTTCTTTATCGCTTTTTCATAATCATCTACAAAGCCTACTATTCCGAAGAGTATCATAGCAGCCAAAACTCCCAAGAGTTCTATATTCAGCCGTCCGGAGCATGCTGCTGCGATTAATGCAATTATTACGGTTGCCGATATGATGGCAGTTCCTCCCATGCTTGGAGTTCCTGTTTTCTTTAGATGAGACTGGGGACCTTCCTCCCTTACGTATTGTCTGAACTGCTTTTTCTCCATAAAGGGGATAAGCGCCTTGGTAAAAAGCGCCCCCAATATCCATGCTGCGATCAATGCTATGATTGGGATTATCAACGGTTCCATATTACATCTCCTTACTCTTTATCCTCTAATATTGATTCAACGATTTCCTCAAGTTCCATGCCTCTGGAAGCCTTTACCAGTACCACGTCTCCCGGACGTATCAATTCGTCCTGCTCTTTGAAAAAATCTTTCTTCTCAGGGAAGTACATGATTTTTCCCTGCGCCATTATGGTCTTGGCGCCTTCTGCATAATGACGGGCTTCATCACCTATGGCGATGAGCTCATCTATGCCTTTCTCCGCTGCGTATCTGCCTATGTCAAAATGAGCGTCTTTGGCTCTGTGAGCTAAACCTATAATGTCTCCCAGTATTGCCACCTTTCTTTTTCCTTCAGTAGATGTCAAAGTATTTATGGCAGACTTAATGGAATCTTCGCAAGCGTTATAAGTATCGTCTATCACCTTTATGCCGTTGTTTTCTCTTACATTCAGTCGTTTTCCGGTAAGCTGGGCGTTCTTCAGCCCCTCCGCTGCCTCTTCGGGACTTATATCTATCAATTCTCCTGCAGCAATGGCCAGGCTTGCGTTAAAAGCATTGTGACCGCCGGCCGTCGGCAGACTTATATCATACGTTTTATTTTTGCGATGCAGAGTGTATTTTATACCCTTATCGCCAAAATCGCAAATATCCGATATACGATAATCGTCGTCTTCTCCTGTGCCGACCGTAACCAGCTTATAATCCCCGGCTACTTTTTCAGGAGTCAGCATAGAGCATGCGCTATTCACTATTAAAGTAGAATTTTCATCGAAGAAGGTTGTGATTTCCATCTTGGCTTTTAAAATGTTCTCCGTGTTTTTCATGCTCAGCAGGTTAACTTCTGCTATTTGTGTGATGATGGCAATGTCCGGTCTCACGATGTCCGCCAGGAGCTTTATTTCTCCGAAAGTGTCCATAGCCATCTCAAGCACTGCTATTTCAGTATCAGGCTCAAATTCCAATATGGATAACGGCAAACCGTAAGCGCTGTTATAATTCTTTTTGTTTCTACCCGTCTTGTACTTGGTGGAAGCCACGTAATACATCATGTCTCTGGTGCTGGTCTTTCCTACGCTGCCGGTAACGCCTATCTTCTTTTTTAAAGGCAAGGTTCTTATATAATAAGCTGCCAGATCTTGCAGAGCCTTTAAAGGGTCCTCTGTGAGAATTACATTTAAATTGTCATCGTCCGCCTTGGGCACCTTTTCCATATTGGCAACCACCAGGCATCTGCACCCTTTTTTTATTACGTCAGGGATGAAATCATGAGCATCGTTTCTGCTTCCCTTAGTGGCAAAGAACATGTCTTTTGACCCTACTTCTCTGGAGTCTATTGAAAATCCCGACACTTGCTCCTGTTCATTTCCGCACATCAGCTTTCCGCCGGTAGCTTTTAAGATTTCGCCTATGGTAAATATCTTCATTCTCTTTTCCTTCCCAATGAGAGAATTTCTTCTCTATCGTCAAAGTGTTTTATTTCATCGCCTATGATCTGGTATGTTTCATGACCTTTCCCTGCCACAACTATTATATCGCCTCTTCGGCCTGTTTTTATAGCCTCTCTTATGGCCTCTTTTCTGTCCGGAATTACTATTGCTTCTTTTGAGGACGATACGTTTTCAATTATATCTTCAATTATCTTTATCGGATCTTCGTTCCTTGGATTATCTGAAGTTACGATTATGACATCCGCAAATTGGGACGCCGCTTTGCCCATTTCGATTCGTCTCGCTTCAGCTCTATTGCCTCCGCATCCGAAAACCACTATGAGCCTTTCCGGTTGATATTGTCTGAGGCTGTATAGAAGGCTTGCCAAGGCCTTGCCGTTATGAGCATAATCTACCATTACTGTAAAATCTTCAGAAACAGGCACTGTTTCTGCTCTTCCGGGTATCTTTATATTTCTGACAGTCTCAACTGCTCTTTGCCAAGATATGCCGATAATCTGCGATATCGCAAGAGCTGCCGCTGAATTATAAGCATTGAACTCTCCCGGCATATCTATGATGACACGGCTGGCTTCAGGGATGAATTCAGGCGCCTTCAAAAGATATTGTACTCCCAACGAGCCTTTTTCACTCCTTAAACTTATTTCATCTATGGCAAAATCCGCTTTTTCGTCTTTGCCGTAAAAAAATATTTTCTCTGCGTCGGAAGCATCAGCCATGAAATTGCACTGACTGTCATCTATATTCATCACCGCTGTCTTGCACTGCTTAAAAAGCATGCTCTTCCAATAACGGTATTCTTCATAGTTTTGGTGCTCTCCGTAGCCGATATGGTCAGGGCTCAAATTGGTAAACACTCCAATGTCAAAATCCATGAAATCTGTTCTTCTCTGCATTAAACCCTGAGAAGAAACTTCCATAATGACGGCTTTGCACCCTGCGTCTGCCATCATCCGCAAAGTTTTCTGCATTTCTACAGACTGCGGCGTCGTGTTGGAACTCTCCCGGAGATTGCCTTCATACCCTGTAAATATCGTGCCGATTATCCCGGTCTTGATTCCGGAATCTTCCAATATTCGCCATATCATATACGCTGTGCTGGTTTTCCCTTTAGTGCCTGTAATTCCGATAGTAAGCAGATCTTTAGATGGATGACCGTAAAATCGCACTGCAATTTGAGCCATAGCAGTCCTTACATCTTTCACCTTGATAAAAGTGACGGGTCTTCTCTGTGCCTTCCCATTCTCAAGCATGCACATTGCTTCGTCCGGCAAACAGCGCTCCATTCCGACTATAAATGTATCGCAGCCCTCTTCAAAAGCCTGAGGCATATACAGCTTGCCGTCTGTATCTCTGCCTTCCAAAGCGAAGAAAACGCTTCCTTCCCGGGCATCTTTAGAATGGTACGCCAGTGATTTTATCTCCTTATCCTTTGTTTCTCCTAAAATCTGATAATCCATAGAGTCTAACAAAGCAAAAAGGTTCATAAGCACTCCTTGGCATTATAAATATTAATTTTTTTATTGGCTGTAAGCATATACGTCGCTGCCTACTTTAACTTTAGTTCCTGCCGCAGGATACTGAGCAGCGACTATATAATTGTCATCTGTGCTGTCAGACGAAGCACAGTTGAGATTTTTACCTGCTACTATGCCGACTGCTTCGCTGTATTCCTGACCTACTATATTAGGAACAGTTGTATAGTTGCTTTCCATAGCAGCTTTTTCTTCCTCTGTATATTGAGGTTCAATATTCATGTATCTCAAAACATCTGTAAGTATGTTCTTTGCTATAGGACACGCTACCATGGAACCGTAGAACGCTCCCTTAGGGCTGTCTACTACCACCAGTATGGCTACCTTAGGGTCGTTCATCGGAGCCATTCCTATAAATGAACTGTAATAATTGTCACCATATTTGCCGTCTTCTACTTTGTTAGCAGTTCCGGTCTTTCCTCCAACGCGATAACCTGTAACCTTTGCGCCTCCGGCTCCGCCTTCAGAAACTACATACTCCATTATATCGCGCATTTCTGCCGCTGTTTCTTCTGATATAACTCGGCGTACTTCAGTCTTTTCAAATTCCTCCACAACTTTCCCGTCTTCATCAGTAAGAGCTTTGACATATCTCGGCTGAAGCAAAACTCCGTCGTTTCCGATAGAACATACTGCTGTAAGCAGTTGTATAGGTGTTATGGATATACTTTGGCCGTATCCTATAGTGGCAAGTTCTACAGGACCTACGTCTTCCAAAGCGTAAGTTATGGAACCGGTCTCGCCTGGGTAATCTATTCCTGTCTGGGAAGTGATCCCATAAAGGTCTAAATATTTATAGAAATTTTCTTTTCCAAGTTTTGCCGCTATCTGAGCCAACACCGGATTACAAGAGTTTCCTATAGCCTGCTTGATGGTCTGTGTTCCATGATCTCTTGAACTCCAACAATGCAATGTAACACCGGCCACATTTATCTTGGTGTTGCAGCTGAAAGTGTCAGTCAGGCTTATCACACCCTCATCCAGCGCCGACGATGCGGTTATCAGCTTAAATGTGGAGCCTGGCTCATATGTATCGCTGACTATGGGATTTCTCCACATCTGGAACAGGTAATTGGTCTGTTCTTCTTCAGAAAGCTCTTTAAAAGCTTTCAATTCTTCTTCATCGTCAGGTTCTGTGGCATTGTTAGGGTCATATCCCGGAGTTACCGCGCTGGCTAATATTTCTCCTGTTTCAGGATCCATAACAAGGCACATGATCCTTTCTGCCCCTGTTTCTTCCATACCCTCTTCAAGGGCCTTTTCAACATAATACTGAATAGCTTCATCTATTGTAAGGACCACGTTAAGTCCGTTTTTAGCTTCAAAGTATTCTTCTGAACCATCCACCAGCTGATTTCCTGTAACATCAGTATTCTTTACCCATCTGCCTGCTACGCCGCTGAGATATTGGTCGTATTGCAGTTCTATTCCTGTTCTTCCTGTTCCGTCATCAGTAACGCTGCCCAGGAGTTGAGAAGCAAAGTTCCCCGACGGATAATATCTTTTAGTCTCTTCAGAAAGCTCAAGACCGCTTACTTCCATATCTCTTATCTGGTCGGCAGCTTCCTTCTCCAGTTCTTTAGCTACTCGTACAAGAGCCTGGTCTTTTGTAAGATTTTTCTTTATGTCTGCAGCTTCCTCGTCTACGATAGCAGACAAGTCCTGAGCCAGTTTGTCTATTCCCGCTTCATCCAGATTTTCTGCCAGCTCTGATGGTCTTACCCATAAAGAGTAACACGTCAGACTGGTTGCCAGCTCCTTGCCGTTTCTATCATAAATTTCTCCTCGTTTAGCGTCTATGGGGATGTCACTTGTCTGTTGCTGTATGGCTTTTTCAGTCAATTCATCAGCCTGTACTACCTGTATCCATGCTACACGAAAAGCAAGAAGCAGCATCAGCACAGCAAGCACCAGGAAGCCTATCGCTATTCTTCTTTTGTTTTTAACATTTACCGGTGACAGTTTTGCCATATTTTTTGACTCCTATCAGTTAATCAGGCTGCCGTCAATAGGCTAAAGCCCATTTAAAACATAAAGCCAGACACTGTTTTTTTTATTAAGTTATCTGGCTTGCTTTGCTATGAAATTATCTTTTACTATTTATACTGACATATGGCGCAAATTATTCATACGCCTTTTGCTTTATCAATTCAGCCAGGCTTCCTTCAAAGGAATCCAATGAAGAAACATGCACGCACTGGTCTCCTTCCGGATAAAACATGCCTAACTCCTCTGTCGCATATTTTTCAAGAGCTCCAATACTTGTTTCTCTTTCTATCTTTATATTCAACGTACCTATCTCGTTTTCTAAAAGATTGTTCTGATTGGTCAGCTGGTTTATAGAATATTGCAGCTTAGCTGCCTGCGCATTTACTACAACCATTCCGATAAGCAATACTCCTACCAGTACGACCGCTATAATCAAAACACGGACATTTGCCGGATTAAGAAATATCTCCTGCCCCGTCTGGGACTGTCTTTTAGTTTCCGGCTTTTGCTCAGGTCTCTGTCTTGTCCTTCTGACTCTCTCAGGCTTCGTTTCAGGAGTAAAGTTAAATTGATATTCAGATGTATACGCTCTTCTTGCTGTTGCCATTATTCTTTCACTTTATCCCGCTCGGATAAAACCCCTTTTATATTTTTTCTGCTATGCGCAATTTTGCGCTCCTGGAACGCGGATTCCGTTCCGTTTCTTCTACGCATGGTTTTATTGGTTTGCCTGTTATCTTTTTCATGTCTGCTTTTTTCCCGCATACGCATATAGGAAAATCCTTGGGGCATGTACACGGGTCAGCTCTTCTGTTGAATATATCTTTCACAATCCTGTCTTCCAGCGAATGGAAAGTTATTATGCAAAGCCTCCCTCCCGGAGACAAAACATCTAAAAACTCCTCTACTGCTCTTTCAAGATGCCCCAGTTCATCATTAACCTCTATCCTTATAGCCTGAAAGGTCCGCTTGGCGGGATGAGGGCCTGTCCTTCTGGCAGAAGCCGGTATGGCTGCTTTTATCACATCCACCAGTTCCTGAGTATCAGATATAGGCTTGTCCTTTCTTTTTTTTACGATGAAGTCAGCTATTCTGCTGGCCCACCTTTCCTCTCCGTATTTGGAAATTATGTCAGTAAGTTCTTTTTTATCATAATCGTTGATAACATCGTAGGCTGTAAGTCCATCATCTCTATTCATTCTCATGTCCAGAGGAGCTTTATTCATATAAGAAAAGCCTCTGTCCGGGTTGTCCAGTTGAAAAGATGAAACTCCCAAATCCAGCAGCGCTCCGTCTATTCCGGGTATCCCAAGTTGAGAAAGCACTGACTTTATATCAGAATAGTTGCTTTTTATAAAATGCTTCTTGCATTTAAAGTTTTTTAATCTTTCCTCTGCAGCTTCCAGTGCGTCACTGTCTCTATCTATGCCTATCAGAGTACCCTCTCGCTCTAATCTTTCACATATGCCGGCGCTGTGGCCTCCGCCTCCCAGCGTTCCATCCACATATATGCCGTCAGGTTTTATATCAAGACCTTCTATACATTGTTGGTAGAGTACCGGCTCATGTACGAATTCCATAAGCGCAAAACCCCTCCTTAAAAATTGTACTCTGTAAGGGCATTGGCAAAGTCCTCTGTATCCATTCTGCTTTCATTGTCCGGAGCTTCCCATACCTCTTTGCTCCAGACTTCTATTTTGGACATTGCCCCCATGGTGACCAGTTCTTTTTCAATTTTAGCGTAGTTTTTAAGATCTGGAGGGATAACTATCCTTCCCTGCTTATCAAACTCACATTCAGCCGCATTGGCGCAAAAGTGTCTGATAAAGGCTCTTACCTTGGGATCAGACTCAGGCAGCTGGGAGATCTTCTCCATCTGCTTGTTCCATGCTTCCGTAGTGTAAATGTAAAGACAGCGATCCAATCCTCTTGTCAGGATACAGCGATTGCCCAACTCGCTGCGCAGCTTGGCAGGAACTATCATCCTGTTCTTGTCATCTATGGAATTGTTGACTGTTCCCATAAACATATACGATATTCCTTCTTTCTGCCTTTCTGCAGTCACTACCCCACGATAAAAATAATCTTATCATTTACCACTATACACCACTTTTAAACACTTATCAATAGTTTTTGTCCGTTTTTCTTCTTTTTTTCACCACCAAAATCAGGAAAGCATATACTATACCATCTCAGTTTATTTAAAGAGAGGACTGTTAAAAATGAATTGTTTACAGAATAATTGCACTTGTGCAAATCAAAGAGGTAATCTTGTTTACCTTACGAAAGTTTTTTTCGACGGACAAGAAAACTCTTCTCCTATAATGACATCGCTGACCACTAAGCCTGGTGCTTTTACACAACAGTTGAGTATAGGCAATGCTGTAAATAGCACAAATTGCGGCACCTGTTGCAACACAGGCTGCAGCAATGGATGTATGAATACATGTAATTCAGGTTGCGGATGTGATCCATGTTGTGCATGCAATATCTGCTGCTGTTTCAGTGACTGTTGCAACATTACTGTTTCTTCGTCAACCACTTTTGATGTCACCAATGCTTATGTGATAACTCACTCATTCAACATGACCGCGCCTACCTTACCGGCAGATCTGGCTGTTACTGTTGATGGAACTGCTATCACCAACGTGGAAGAATCAGGCGGCCAATTTATAGGAGATATCAGCGGCATCATGTCGGAAATCACCAAATGCCCGTGCAACTCAGCTTGCACAGGAATATGTCCTGGCAATTTTGTCATGGTATCAGCCGCAGGTCCATGGAGCCTTACAGCTACAATAGTATTGGAAGGCACCGTTTATGATGGAGGTTCTGCCTGTCAATTTAGATTATGCTATCAGACAGTAGAAGGTACCCCAATTGTAGTTACAGGAGCTTCTGCCTTCGCACTTTGCGGAGTTGAAATCCCTTGCCAAGTCGGCGGCATATCTCCTACGCTCCAGATGGATTTCGATGCTTGTGCTTCCATACTGAACCCTACTTTAACTGCCGGTTCCGACGGTTCTATTACCCTTACAGGTTCTCTTGTAGTTACACCACAGCTTCATCTCAGAGTAACAAGGGAATCTCTGTTCGACTTAAACGCCAAAGAAATCGGCCTGCCTTGCGATGATGTAGGACAGTGTAGCGCTTGCAATCCGACAGAAAGAGCATGTTTAGGTGACGCTTCCAATTGTTGCTGCGGGCAAACAACACCTAACAGAGTCAATGAGCTCTTAGACTATGTTACAGACAACAAGAATTCCGAATGCAGATGCAGCGGTAATACAGCAGTAGCCTGTACAAACAGTTCCGTCCGTTCCGCATCTGAAAGCATAACGTGTCAGTGCTGCGATACTAATGGGTACAGCTTTTAGATAAAGCTTTACGAACAAAAAGCGGCTGTCTCTAATACTTCATTTTGAGACAGCCGCTTTTGCTATGATTTTCTCTTAAATATCTAATATTTGTTCTTTTTACCTAACCTGCTTTTATATCTGTTTTTCCTATGGCGAAATATTGTAGTTTCTTTATTTCTATGTTTTTTAAGCTTATCGCGGACAAGCAAAACGCCCAGCAGAATAGCTACCACAACTATGGCCAGAGCAATTATTTCATTTACGTGCAGAATACCATCTGCCGCTATATTCAATCTTTCTTCTAAAAACTGTTTCATCGATCTATCCTCTTGCTATAATGCATTTCATTAAATACAACGTACATATAATGTTTGATAATTTTACCATATTTTTATAAAAAATCAAAGCAACAATTAATATTTGGCATTTTAAACACAATTAATATTTGACATTTTAAACACAGTTTTGCCCTTTTGAAAACATAATAAATATGATATAATTTATACAAATGATTTTGTAACGGAGGAAATGGATGGAACCTTTTGTAAAATTCGAAAACGTTAAAAAGATATATAAAATGGGCGAAGTTTCCATCGAAGCATTGAAGGATGCTACCTTTGAAATAGAAAAAGGCGAAATATGTGTTATCGTCGGTCCATCAGGGGCCGGTAAAACCACACTGCTAAACATCCTGGGAGGAATGGATACTTTAACTTCAGGCAAGGTTTGGCTTGACGGAAATGAAATATCAAAATACACCCAGAGACAGTTGACATCATACAGGCGATTTGACATAGGTTTTGTTTTCCAATTCTATAATCTCGTTCAAAATCTTACAGCGCTGGAAAATGTTTCACTGGCTACACAGATATGCAAAAATCCTATGGATTCTGCTGAAGCTTTGGAAAAAGTAGGCCTTTCCCACAGAATGAACAATTTTCCTTCTCAACTCTCCGGCGGCGAGCAGCAACGCGTAGCTATAGCCAGAGCTCTGGCTAAAAATCCTAAGCTTCTCCTCTGCGATGAGCCTACAGGAGCACTGGATTACAATACCGGCAAAGCTATACTAAAATTGCTCCATGACACAGCCCGCCAAAATCAAATGACTGTAATAATTATAACTCACAATCTGGCCATAGCTCCTATGGCAGACAGAATAATACATGTCAAAAACGGAACTGTAGATTCAGTAGAAATAAATCAACACCCTACCCCTATAGAGCAGATTGAATGGTAGGTCATATTCAGCACATAGAATTGCGGCTTGCGAGGTGTAAAAGTTGAAAAGTTCAATGGTGAAATCTACCTTAAGAGAAATAAAAGGCAGCTTTGGCCGATGGTTTGCCATATTGGCCATAGTAGCTCTTGGAGTGGGCTTTTTTTCGGGTTTAAAAGTATGCAAAGCCGCATTTACTGAAACAGGCAACCAATATCTCAGTCAGCACAAATTCTTTGATTTTCAACTTCTTTCTACTTTAGGTCTGGAAGCGGAGGACGTAGAAACCATAGCTGCTGTAGACGGCGTCAAATATGCCGAAGGTTCTTACTCTGCCGATGTTCTCATAAACGCCGGAGAAGACGCTTCCAGCGAAGACTCCGGAGATATCATAGGAAAATTCCACACTATATCGGAAAACATCAATACCCCTTCTCTGAAATACGGAGAGATGCCTCAAAAAGCCAATGAATGCTTAGCGGACGCGCAATACTTTACCGAAGATGACATAGGTAAAGAAATTACCATATCTCCAGACAACAGCGATGATACATCAGATATGCTGGCATATGATTCTTATATTATAACAGGCTTGGCAGATTATCCTCTTTATTTAAATTTTGAAAGAGGCACTTCTTCCATTGGAGACGGAACTGCTGATTGCTTCGTCTTAATACCTGAAGATGGATGGAATTCAGATATTTATACGGAAATATACGTAAAGCTTGAAGATACTGCATTCATATTCAGCGATGAATACGACGCCATAATTTCCGATGCTCAAAAGCCTTTGGAAAACGCTCTGGAAAGCTGTGCGGAAAGAAGATACAATCAAATAATCGATGAAGCTCAAGCCGAGGTAGATAAAGCCGCTAAAGAAATCAGCGATGCAGAAGACGCTCTTAATGATGGCGAAACTCAGTTGGCAGCAGCTGAGGCACAACTGGAAAGCGGCAAACAGCAATTGGAAGAGGCTCAAGCGCAAATAGACCAGCTCCAAAACGTTTATGACTCCGGACTTGAAGAATATCAAAACAGCCAGTCTTCTCTTTATAATAATATCGAAGAGCAGTATAAAGCCGGAGCGATAACCGAAGAGCAGTACCAAGCTATGAAAAGCGCCATTGATCAGCAGCTCGCTGCTTCTTGGGAAGAACTTCAGGTATTAAAAACTCAGTTAGACCAAGGGCAGGCTGAACTTGATAAAAACAGAGCTGAAATAGAACAGGGTGAAGAGGAAATTGCTGCCAATCGTACTGAACTGGAAAACAGCAGAGCCGAAATAGACGATGCCAAAGCACAGCTTAAAGACGCACAAAAAGAAGTCGACCAAATAGAACACCCGGAAATATATGTGCTCGATAGGGATACTAATATCGGATACGCTTGTTTTGAAAACGATACCAGTATAGTAGAAGGTATAGCTAAAGTTTTCCCTGTATTTTTCTTCCTGGTAGCAGCCCTCGTATGTATGACTACCATGAGCCGCATGATTGATGAGCAAAGGACCCAGATAGGCGTACTTAAGGCTCTCGGATACAGCAGAGGGCAGATATTATATAAATACATTTTCTATTCCGGCAGTTCCTCCCTTTTAGGCGGTGTTATAGGCTTCTTCTCCGGAACTTACTTATTCACATGGGTTATATGGGAAGCCTACAGTATAATGTACGGTTTTTCTGACGTAATCTTTGTATTTGACTGGTTGACAGGGGGCTTAGCTCTTCTGGCTGCACTGATTTGTTCTGTCGGTACTACGTTGTATTCTTGTTATCATGAGCTTTCCCAAGTTCCCGCAGAATTGATAAGGCCGAAAGCTCCTGCAGCCGGCAAAAGGATATTTCTTGAACGCATTCCTTTCATATGGAATAAGCTTAAATTCCTGCATAAAGTTTCTGCCAGAAATATATTCCGCTACAAGAAGCGGTTCTTTATGATGATATTAGGTATTTGCGGATGCACAGCCCTTTTGGTTACGGGGCTGGGTATCAGAGATTCCATAAAGAATGTTGTAGACATCCAATACGGCGAAATATACCATGTGGATTACTCGGTCACCTTCAACAAATCAATGACATCTGAAAATGAGCAGGAATTTCTTGATGACTGCAGTGATTACATAGATAAAGCCTTGTTTTTATACACCGGAACTGTAGAAGCCCGTTCAGACTCCAGTGTCAAATCTGTCAATTTGGTAGCATGCTCAGAAGATGACCCTATATCTGATTTTATTGACCTGCATAACGATGACGGTTCTCTCGATTACCCTACAGCCGGAGAAGGCATAATTAATTCGGGTCTTGCCGAAGATTTGGGAGTTGAAGTTGGCGATACTCTGACGGTATACGATAGCGAGCAAAAGGAAATAACGGTCACCATTTCAGGTATTTGTGACAACTATGTATATAATTATCTATATATAAATGACGATACTTATATCGAATATTATGATGAATTAAATATAAATTCTGCCTTTGTTATAGGTGAAAAAGATGATGAAGGTCAGCTTACAAATGATATGGCAACACGTGAAGCGCTGATGAACGCTGCTCACGTTTCTGCTGTTTCTGTAACATCCGACTTTGAAACGCGAGTTGACAACATGATGATAAGCCTAAATTACGTAGTCGCTCTAGTAGTGTTGTCTGCAGGAGCACTGGCTTTCATAGTCCTTTACAACCTTACCAACATCAATATAACTGAAAGAATACGAGAAATTGCGACTATAAAAGTATTAGGTTTCTATCCTAATGAGACGTCTTCATACGTATTTAGAGAAAATATCGTTCTTACAGCCATATCGGCGATCGTAGGTCTGCCTCTTGGCACTGCTCTGCATGCCTTTGTAATGAGTCAGGTAAAAATAGATCTCATGTCCTTTGATATTCACATCGAGCCTCTAAGCTACATCATAGGACTGGTAGGAACTTTTGCTTTCGCCATGATAGTCAACTTCGTAATGTATTTCAAGATTAATAAGATCAGCATGACCGAATCGCTCAAATCAATAGAATAGGCGGCGGAAACGACGCTTCATCTGCCGGTTCAAATGAGCCTTCAGATGAAACAAGTCAGGAAGATAATAATGCAGAACCATCTTTAGATTTGACCGGAAGCTGGATACAGGCCGAAGGCGATGTAAAAAGCGATTCTGAAGCCGGCTCCAAAGCCCAGATAACTCTTACTTTGAACAGCGAAGCTTCTGCAGACCCTGAGCTTTTATACGGCATGGAAAAGTTGATGGCCTGATGATTTAGAAGTTGAAATTACGCAAAGCGAGCCCGAGTATTGGTCAGCAGCCGGTAAATGGCTTATTCTTCATAAATTAAACAAATCATATTAAAAAGGAGGATGACATCCTCCTTTTTTTGTTATTTAAATCCTGAATCGCAAGCAGTTTGAATTTTAAACTATTTAACCGGCACTACGGTGACTTCTGCTTCTATGTTTAATTCTCCGTTAGACTTTATCGTCTTAAACAGATACTTGCCCTTTTCCGAAGAAGCCCTGAGAATAGTCAAAACCTCTCCCATAGGAGCTTCTTTAGAATAATGTATTCTCATGGAACTTACACGATACTCCCCTGTCGTCAGTTCAGGAACATGGTCGCACAGCATATTGGCATAGTAAGTGTTGTTCATATGCTTGTTGGAATCCAGATAGCTGTATGTCACATGAAACCGGCCTGCTTCTTCAAGCTGGAGAGTCTTAGGTATTCTGAACTTCTCAGGTATAAGGTCTTTGTATGGTCCACGATAGTAATTGGAAAAATCCACATCATCTACTTTCAGTATCTTTCTGGTAGCTGATTCTACCAGCACCCATTGGCTGGATATTTCCGCTATGATTTCTTCCCCTCTTTTCATTTGGTACATTCTCAAAAACGTCGCTCTGCTGCTGTCGCACGGCCAAGAAGATACTTCCACTTTTTCTCCCACATAAGCCTCATCATATATCTTCATATCTATTCTGCTCAGCATCAAAGCCTTTCCTGCCTCAAGGATTTCTTCATAAGAAGGTTTCTGAGCCTCCATCTGCCTGCGCCCTGCTTCCTGAAGCACCTGAAGCGCACCCGAAGGTTTAACTATCTGATTGCCGTCGCAGCAATATGTATCAAGTTCGATTTTGTAAGCGTATCTTTCTGCCATCTTTCTTGTCCCCCTTACTTAACGATCTTTAATCTTTAGTGTTCTTAAATATTCTTTGCGCTCCGGTGAAATTCTGTAACTTTCAACAGCCTTTTGTATAGATTTGTTTTGTATCCACTTATCAAGAGTCTTTGCTTCGAAAAGGTTTATGGTCTCGTCATACTGTTTTATAAGCGCAAAGCTGTAATACCAGGCTATTGCCATGTTGATATAATACTCTTCAGATTTTATTTTTGCAAGTTTATTGAGATCTTCATGTTCAAATCCGTCATCCAGCATATACCCCAGCATGGTCACTATGGCAAATCTGACTCTGTAGGTTTCCTGGCTTTCCAGCCATGGCATTATTCTCTTTCTCACCGCTTCAACATCTTTTTTAAAGATTTTAGGCGGCAGCAAATCGCACGTGGCCCAGTTGTCTACATAAGGCAAAAATTTATCTATCATATCCAAGGCCTCCGAAACATCCTTTGCAAACAAACCGATAAAAGTGCCGTGCAGATTATTTTCTTCGTAATATCTGTGAGGCAGCTGTTCTAAGAAGTCTCTGGCCATTTTAGGGTCTTCTCGAACCAGCTCCTTAGCCAGCTTCCTTATCTGCGGAGTCCTGACTCCTATTACATTATCCTTTTCTATTCCCGGCATAAGCTTACAGTGAAAATCTCTGTACTTTATGTCCTGCAATTCCATAAGTCTGTCTAATATGTAATCCATTATTACCTTCCTCTTGTACAAACTGTATTGCGGGACCGGTTCTCGCCGGTCCCGTTCTGTAACGACTTTAATAATTTTCTTCTTTGACCTGGAAAAATGATTGAAGATGCTCACACACGGGGCATATCTGAGGGGCTTCTTTGCCGAAATGAAGATGTCCGCAGTTACGGCATTCCCACATGACTTCTCCGTCTTTGGTGAATACTTTTCCGTTTTTAACGTTCTCCAGCAATTTCTGATAACGTTCTTCATGGGATTTTTCCACAGCGCCCACCATTCTGAACTTGGCTGCCAGCTCAGCGAAGCCCTCTGCTTCCGCCTCTTTGGCAAACTGATCGTACATTATAGTCCACTCATAATTTTCGCCTGCTACACCTGCCAAAAGATTGGCCGGAGTATCTCCTATACCTCCAAGTATCTTAAACCATATCTCAGCATGTTCTTTTTCGTTATCGGCCGTCTTCTGAAAAAAAGCAGCTATCTGTTCATAGCCTTCGCGTTTGGCCACGCTTGCATAAAAAGTATATTTATTGCGAGCCTGTGACTCCCCGCTGAAGGCTGCCATCAAATTGGCTTCCGTCTTTGAACCTTTTAATTCCATAATATCCTCCCAATGTAAATAATCTTTCTCTGGAATACTTTTCCCATTTTAAGAAAAACTATTCTCTAGGCGAGGAAAAATCAGGTAAATATCCTGCTGTCTAATTTATGGAAGCATCCACTGCTTTGATAAGAGCCGACCTCAATCCCGCCTCTTCTAAGGCAGCCACACCTTTGATGGTAGTGCCTCCCGGCGAGCATACGCTGTCCTTCATCTGTCCCGGATGCTGGCCTGTTTCCAGCTGCAGTTTGGCGCTGCCCATCAGCATCCCGCAGACCAGCTGATACGCCTTTTCTCGAGGAACTCCGTTTTTTACGGCTCCATCAGCCAATCCTTCTATGATCATGGCCGCAAAGGCAGGTCCGCATCCTGTAACTGAAGACGCGGCAGCCATTATCTCAGCAGTCATCTCCACCACCTGGCCGGTGCCGCTCAACAAGTCCATGACTATTTTGCGCTCTTCATCAGGTATGCTGTTGGCGCTTTCAACTATGGTCATACCGCTGCATATAGCCGTAGGGGTGTTAGGCAGAATGTACTGAATTTTTACTTCTTCTCCCATCAGTGCCTTAAGCCTCTCAAATGTCCAGCCGGAGGCTACGGAAACTAAAATCTTCCCTTTCATGGAATTTCTCAACGGGGTGAAGACTTTTTCCATCTGATATGGTTTGCATGCCGCAATCACTAAATCCGCCGCATTTACAGCTTCTTCGGCAGCAGCGCAAGGTATGAACCCTATCTCTTTGCCGTTTTTTTCAAGCTTTTGCTGGTTTGGAGCATAAGCAAATATCTCTTCCTTTTTAATTTTTCCGGACTTTAAAAACCCTTTCACCAGGGCCTGAGCCATGTTTCCCATACCTATAAAACTAATGTTCATATACTTCCTCCTTTGCATCGAGACTTTTCATTGATTCTTAATCTATGTCAAGTTCAACAGGACAATGGTCTGAGCCGTATACTTCATCGTGTATCTTTGCATCTTTAAGTCTGTCTTTAAGTTTCTCTGACGCTATAAAATAGTCTATACGCCATCCGGCATTTCTCAGCCTTGCTTTAAATCTGTATGACCACCATGAATATATGTCTTCCACATCAGGATAAAAATATCTGAATGTGTCGATAAAGCCTGCTGAAAGAACTGCCTCTATCTTTCCCCTTTCCTCGTCGGTGAAACCTGCGTTTCTCCTGTTGGGCCTAGGATTCTTCAAATCAATGTCAAGTCTGGCTACATTCAAATCTCCTGTATAAATTACAGGTTTTTCTTCGTCCAGCTTTTTAATGTAGCTGAGAAAATCATCTTCCCATTTCATCCTGTAATCAAGCCTCTTCAGTTCCTCCTGAGAATTGGGAACGTAGACGTTAACCAGATAAAAGTCCTCATATTCTAACGTTATGACCCTTCCTTCATGGTCGTGTTCTTCAATGCCGATTCCATAAGATACGCTCAAAGCTTTTTCCTTCGAAAAAACAGCGGTGCCCGAATATCCCTTTTTCTCCGCATAATTCCAATACTGATGGTACCCCGGCAATTCTATTTCCAGCTGGCCTTCCTGCAATTTAGTTTCCTGAATGCAGAAAATATCAGCATCTGCTTCATTGAAAAAATCCATAAATCCTTTGCCCATGACGGCTCGCATTCCGTTTACATTCCAAGAAATAAGTTTCATTTCTGCTTTTCCTCCAGTTTCATCATTTCCTCTCCCCAATCGCTCAACGTCTCCAATATGGGCATCAGCTTGTCAGCAACAGCAGTTGAAGAATATTCCACCCTTACAGGCACTTCCAAGTACTCTTTTCTTTCTACAAGTCCCTTTTCTTCCAGTTCTCTCAGAGATGAAGCGAGAACTGTGTTGGAAATGCCGTCCATCTGCTTTCGCAATTCATTATATCTCATAGTTCCTTTGTTATTAAGGGTGCATATTATTTGCATCTTCCATTTACCGCCTATGATAGTCATCGCATAGTTGAGAGGACATTTATCAAGGCATGGACAGTCATAATGAGTTTCTATCATGTTAAATCCACCCTCCCTTCAAATCCAGTGATAGGTAAGTTTTTCCTTACCAGGTCATTATTTTTTGCGTTATTGCAATGGATAACTAATGATAATATAATTATATCAGGTACTAAAAACGGAGTAAATATTTTTCTGGGAGGTTTCTTGTGGATATATATCTTCAAGGTCTGACTATGGGGCTGGCATACGTGGCTCCCATAGGTCTTCAAAATCTATTTGTCATAAACACTGCCCTTACTCAGCCAAGAAGCAGAGTTTATGCTACCGCTTTTATCGTCATATTCTTTGATGTTACTTTGGGGCTTGCATGTTTCTTCGGTATAGGAGCTGTAATGTCGGCTTCACCGCTGCTGGAAATGATAGTTCTGGCTATCGGCAGTTTGATAGTTATTTGGATAGGGGTAGGTCTTGTTCGGTCTAAAGAAGAGTCTTTGGATAAGGGAAAGGATGTAAACATACCCATAGTGAAGGTTATAACCACGGCATGCGTGGTTACATGGTTTAATCCTCAAGCGCTCATAGACGGCAGTATGATGCTTGGAGCCTTCAGAGCCACTTTGCCTGAAGGAACCGATTTTTTCTTTGTCGGAGGTTTTGCTTCGGCATCGATAATATGGTTTTTAACTATTTCCACTGTCATATCGCTTTTCAGCGCTAAATTCACGCCGAAAACTTTGCGCATAATCAACATCATCTGCGGCATAGTCGTGATTTTCTACGGATTAAAGCTGTTATGGAATTTCTTTAATTTAGTAATAATTTAGTAATAATATAGCTCAAAAAACAATGCAGCCCTTCCTATAGCGGTTTCCATGCTACAGAGAGGGCTGTCTTGTTTATTTGGAATCACTTTATGCAAATGTAATTACTGTTCCCGTCTTGCCTTCAAGCGCATCTATAGCCTTATCCAAAGAAGTAATAATTGCCTTCTTTTCCGGATTGGCTTTTACAAATTTCATGGCTGCCTGAACTTTAGGAAGCATGCTGCCAGGAGCAAATTGACCGTCTTGGCAATGTTTTTCTGCTTCGGCATAAGTCATGTGAGCAAGGTCCTCCTGATTTGGCTTGTTAAAGTTAACAGCCACCTTTTCCACCTCAGTCAATATCATCAGAGCGTCTGCTTCGATTTCCTCTGCCAGAAGCTCTGCCGCAAAGTCTTTATCTATTACGGCAGCTACTCCCTCCAAAGAGCCGTCTTCCTTTTCTATTACAGGTATTCCGCCGCCACCGCAAGTGATGACGATAGTAGTATCCCACAATTTTCTTACAGAATCTATTTCTACTATCTTCTTAGGTATAGGAGAAGCAACGACTCTTCTCCAGCCTCTTCCGGCGTCTTCTTTTACAGAATATCCCTTTTCTTCAACCAAGGCTTTTGCTTCTTCCTCTGAATAGAAAGGTCCTATAGGTTTCGTCGGATTTTTGAAGCCGGGATCGTCTTTGTCTACTACTATCTGGGTAGCAAGGGTAACTACCGGGATATTTTTTTCTCTTTTCTTAAGAGCAAATCTCAAAGCTTGCTGAAGATGATATCCTATATATCCTTGAGACATAGCGCCGCAAACATCAAATGGCATTGCAGGGGTTACGTCTTTTGCAGTTTCTGAAGCCAGAAGAATTCTTCCTACTTGAGGGCCGTTGCCATGTACGACCGCCAGTTCATATCCTCTTTTGCTTATCTCAGCAATATGCTCGCAAGTCTTCTTGACTACTTCCAATTGAGCTTCTGCAGTAGCAGGTCCATTTCCTGATTGAAGCGCGTTTCCGCCTAATGCAACAACGATTTTCTGCATAATCTTACTTCTCCTTAATAATATTTTTGTTTAAGCAATAACTGTTTATAAATCGTCTCTGTTAACAGGACAAGACATACACCTTGGGCCGCCTCTTCCTCTTGAAAGTTCTGATGATGGCATTGTTAAAACTTTTATGCCTTTCTTCTCCATTAATTCATTGGAAACATAATTTCTTTCATAAGTCACAACAGTTCCCGGAGCTATGCAAAGGGTATTGGAACCGTCATTCCACTGCTCCCTCTGGGCCGCCGTCATGTCTCCTCCTCCGCATCTTATCAGATCGACAGAAGGGAGTTTTAATTCTTTAGCCAACACCTTTTTTAATTCATCCTTGATCGATTCGAATTCCAGTTCTCCGTTCTTTCCCAGCGTTATATCATATACGCTGAGCGGTCCTTCAATTTCGGGATGAATAGTGAATTTATCGTAATCTACCATCGTGAACACCGTGTCCAGATGCATGAATGCTCTCGTCTTTGGAATATCAAAAACTAATATTTTCTTAAAATCAGAATTTGGTAGAATGTTCTTGGCAAATCTTTCGATTCCGTCTATCGTTGTTCTCTGGGAGTAACCTATAGCTACTACATCTTTAGACAATACCAGAACATCTCCGCCCTCTATGGAATAATCTTCGTAAATATCATACCAGAGTTTATTTTCCTCTGAAGCAAAGTCCCGATCATATTTAAACATATATTTTAAAAACAAAGCTTCACGTCTTCTTGCAGGAGTACTCATATGGTGCAGGTTGAGTCCGTTTCCTACACATGCTCCCGGATCTCTTGTAAAATACAAGTTCGGCATAGGGTCCGAAACAAACGGATAATCATTTTCAATAAGATCGTAAAGAGATGTTATATGGTCGTGCTGACGGAGGTCTGTCTTTTTTACTCCTGCTATCAGCTTTGAAACCATCTGTACAGGTTCCATTGACATGAGAAATTCTATTATGGATTCTCTGAGTCCTTGTGCTTTAACATCGCTTAAATCTAAAAATTCGTTAATAAACTGGAGCCTCACCTCATCATCGGCAATAGCTTTAGCGGTCTCATCCACATAATATATTACTTCCGCCCCGTTTTCCTCCAGTATTCTCACAAATATATCATGTTCTTCTTGTGCTATTTTAAGAAAAGGTATGTCGTCAAACAGAAGTCTTTCCATAGTGGTAGGAGTCAGAGCTTCAAGCTCCAGTCCAGGCCTGTGAAGCAGCACTTTATTTAACTTACCTATTTCCGAAAAATTGTGGATTCCTGGATACATAATCCGTATATCCTCCTTTCATGAAACGAACACTTAAATTATCATTCCGGCAGAGAAAGAAACCAATGCGTTCGGTTTCCTCCTCCGCCTTCACTTTTTATGTCTTCGTTAGCCTATTGTAGCTACAATTACCGCCTTTATAGTGTGCATTCTGTTCTCTGCTTCGTCAAATACTTTTGAATGTCTTGACTTGAACACATCATCAGTAACCTCACGAATATCGTATCCCAGTTCTTTCTGGCTCTGTGCCATGGTAGTTTCAAAGTCATGGAATGAAGGCAGGCAGTGCATGAAAATAACATCATCATTTTCTGTAGCATCCAGCATTTCCTTAGTTACTCTAAACGGAGTCAGCATTCTGACTCTTTCAGGTATCTGATCTTCTTCGCCCATGGAAGCCCAGATGTCAGTGTAGATAACGTCTGCGCCTTTTAGGCAAGCAGCATCTGAACTGATCTCAATAACAGCACCTGTATCTTTTGCAACTTCTCTTGCTCTTTCAACTACTGAAGAGTCCACCTGAGCAGCCAGTTCCTCCGGTCCGTAAGCAACGAAGTGCATTCCCATCTTGGCGCATCCATACATCCATGCATAAGCCATATTGTTTCTAACATCGCCTACGAATACGACTTTTACTCTCTTCAGAGGCTTTGCTACATGCTCTTCTATAGTAAGCAGGTCTGCCAGGATCTGAGTAGGATGGTCAACATCCGTAAGTCCGTTCCATACAGGAACTCCGGCATACTTAGCTAAGTCTTCAACGACTTTTTGCTCATATCCTCTGTACTCGATACCATCATAGAATCTTCCGAGAACCTTAGCTGTATCTTCCAGGGATTCCTTCTTGCCCATCTGGGAACTCTTGCTGTCTAAGAATGTAACGTGAGCGCCTTCTTCTAAAGCTGCTACTTCAAAAGCGCATCTGGTTCTTGTTGAAGTTTTTTCAAACAGCAGGCATATGTTTTTGCCAGCCAATACGTTGTTATAGATGCCCGCTCTCTTCTTTGCCTTTAAGTCATGAGCCAGGTCAAGCATGTATCTGATTTCCTCCGGTGTAAAATCCATCAATGTCAGAAAGCTTCTGCCTTTTAAATTTACTGCCATTTCTTTTCTCCTTTTCATAAATATAATTTCATTTGCATTAGTGATATGAATATCTACATAAAATTGTACTTTTATACCAGGCGGATGAAAAGTACCAGCATGTGTTATTTTTTATGTGCCAGTATATTCCTCCATGCCATATTATTTCCTGAACTGCTCCTATATATGCACTGAATTATTTAGAATATTTTGAGACTTTTTTCTAAATTCAATATCGCCCGGCCTTGACTGTAAATAAAAAAACGGGGATAAGCAAATCCCCGAATCTTCTTCGCACGTTAAAGTGTTTTAAAAACAGCTTTTATATGCTCGTATTAAATTTTATGTGGCACTTTATCTGGCGTTGGTCAGTTCTATGGCTTCTTTGCCTGTCACATGTTCTATGTCTATAGCTACTATCTCAGCCTGCGGTCCATCGCTGTCCATAACAGAATCAAACCTGTCCATATCTGCTCTGCAAAATTTTTCTGCCAACAATTTAAAAGCTTTAAGTCTTTCATCTTTGTCCTCTACGATGTAAGCTTTTCCGAACCCCTGGGCGCTTTTAAAATAAGTAGTATATTCGGCAGAAATCACATCATCTTTGCCCACCACGCTAAAAGAAACTTTAGGTTCTTTTCTTATTGCATCTATCTTATGCCCTGCTCTGGCAGAATGGAAATATATTTTTTCCCCTTCTTTGTCCAAAGCATGGCTTATAGGAAAAGTGTAAGGGTAACCTTCATCGCCTATAACACCTATGATTGCACAAGTAGCGTTGTCTATCAACGCGATGGTTTCTTCAAGTGGTAAGAGTTGTTTCTTTCTCCGCATTTCTCTAAACATATGAGCACCTGCCTCGCCTTTTGAATTTTCTCTATTGAGATTTCGCCTTTATTATAAATCAAACAGGCGAGGCAGTCTATATATTTTTTAGCAGGATTTCATACACTTACAGTCAAGGCAGTCTGCTATGCATTTCATCTCCCCGATAGCTTTTTCTGTTGCGTTGATTATAGAGTTTAAGACAGGTTTTAGCTCATCACATATACAGTAACACATGGCCGTTTTTGCCATCATCAATCCGGCCCTCTGCTGCGGCAGCATCTGTCTGATAAAATTGCATTCTATACTATTGTCTATATAAGCACAGTCGATATCTTGCATCATCGTCTTTATGATGCGATTCACTCTGCATTTATATTCGCACAAATCCGTGCAGCAATTGGTCGCATTTCTGCAGCAGCGCTGAACTTTTCGCAGACAATCTATACCGGCAGTCTGCTCAGCTACGATATTCTGAGCCAAACGGGCTAAATCTTCATTATCAGTATATTTTAAAAGATTTTCTGACATTTCTATAGCCGCTCTATGATGTGGTATCATCTGTCTGATAAAATTCCCGGAAATACTGTCATCCATTTCAGCTGCACACATGCCGCAAAGCATTTCCTTCAAAATGCAGCAGGCATTCTGCATATATTCTTTTGTCCTGCAATTCATTTGCTCATTTCTATTCATCATAAAACCTCCTCTGATAAGATATGTCATAAGGAGGTTTCAAGTTACAATCCCATATTCTTTAACTGCGCTACTAAATCAACATAAAATTCTCTTACATCGAATCCTTCAATATTTTCACGATTAAGATCTATCATATCTCCATGTGAAATTCCACGGTTGCCGTTTATGGTCAAGAATTTATATTTTTCTCCCCAACTGAAAGATTTTTCCGATACTAATCCGTCATTAGGCCCGTCAAAATACTTTACAAGGTTGTATGTAAAGTTTAACGGGAACTTTCCACCTGTTGCCTTGTTAAGTTTAGAGCCTACGCTTTGGCAAAAGATATTGTCCGGCACGCCCAGTTCTCTATCCCTTTTCACACAGGCTTCTGCTGTCAAGTCTTTTACTGCTGCCATAAAATCCGGATTGTCATCTCCCAGCTTCCTCATAGTTTTGTTATATGTATTTTCTATTTTCTGTTGTATTTTAACAGGGATTTTATTGAGCAGATAATCGGCAAATTCACACCCTCTATGAGGAGTGTTTATGGTAGTAACAGAAGCTATCATGTCAGCTGCGCCGCACTCAGAAATGGCCCATCTGATATCCAGACCTCCTTTGGAATGGGCTATAACGTTGACTTTTTCACATCCTTGTTCTTCAACTATATCTCTTATACGCTCTGCCAGCTCCCTTCCGCTGTCTGCTACCGAAGCTGCCGACTGCTGTTTTCCATAATAAATTTCCGCTCCGTTGCACACAAGCTCCTTAGGTATCCTTCCCCAATAGCCCGGGAACTTATAGTCTCTGAAGAATACGCCGTGAACCAAGAGAATCGGATATTTCGTACGACATATCTGCTGTTCTTGCCTGGCCGCATTCAATCTGAGTTTTTCTCTCTCAAAAATAACTTCTTTGGAAACAGTTTTTATTATCTTAACGATGAAAATTATATTAAGTACGGGAATCATTCCAAAGAGAGCTCCCAAAACTCTCGTTTTAATCCCCAGCTGTACCGATGTGGTATAGACAGCGATTATGCCTGTCCAAAAAAGCACAAATTCCGCAGCTGAAAAAGCCAAAACTATCACCAGCCATTTTACCCACTTGTCCGGCAGCATATAAAAAGCGCTGATGATGGCCGCAACAACCAATATCGTTACGGTAAACAAAAATATTTTCAAACATTTAACTCCGAACCCGGAAACTTTTAATCTTGTATTTGTAACCATTGTCAAAATTCCTCAGTAAATAAACAAGCCAAACTCTCTTGCGATTTTATGCGAGCGGCCGGCATTTATCTTTTCAACGTTATATCAAATTTTATCATAATGTGTTATCATATACAAATAGATTATACTTAAGGAGCATGTCATGGAGGAAATATTTAATTGCATATTGTCTTCAGATCTGATAATCCTAGCCTCTCCCATATATTCGTGGTACTGTACGCCGCCTATGAAGGCCGCTTTGGACAGGCTGGTATACGGCATGAACAAATTTTACGGCAGTCCGGAAGGCGATGAAAATCCAAAAGGAAAAAAGACAGCCAAAGAGCCTGGACCATCGCTATGGGAAGGCAAATATTTAGCCATAATAACAACTTGCGGCTACAGACCAGAAAGAGGTGCAGATCTCTTTGAAGAAGGGATCAAGAGATATTGCCGTCATTCAAGGCTTCGATATTTGGGCATGCTGGCTGAACGTCACATGGGATACGGCACAGTTTTTATGGACGCGGAAAAAGAAAGTCGTGCCAGGGAATTCGCTAAAATTTTAGCTGAAACATAAATAATGAAAATCCTTAAATTATTACCGTATTGCCACATGTCAAGTTGAAAAAGCAAAAAGGTGCTGTCTCAGATTTTTTTAATTTTGAGACAACACCTTTTATCTGCTATTTTACCATTCTTTTATCAGGTCTTCCGGATTAGTCCATTCAACGCCGAACTTCTCAGCAGTTTCTCTCAAAGTCAGCTTACCGTCAAAAGTAGTCAGACCGTCTCTGAGATGTCTGTCGTCTTTAAGCGCCTGCTTGATACCCTTGTTGGCTATTGCCAAAGCATAAGGCAAGCTGTCACATGAAAATCTAACAGAAGAGTTCTTTGAGAAAGCTGAAGGTATATTGTCTACGGCATAGTGCAATATGCCGTCTACATAATATACCGGATCGTCATGGGTAGTGCTCTTGCAAGTTTCAACAGCTCCGGCATCATCGCATGCTACGTCTATGATCATTGCGCCCGGTTTCATCATCTTAAGGTCTTCTTTATAGATAAGATGATCTTTTCTTGTCTTAGGCCACAACACACAGTTGATTATCACATCGGAATCCTTAAGACATTCCTCGATTGCCGCTCTGGAGGAATACATAAATGAAACGTTACCTGGCAACAGTCCTTGGGCTCTTTCCATTGCTTCAAAGTTAAGGTCCATCATTCTTACGGTACATCCAAAAGCAGACGCAAGCTCTGCAGCGCCCATTCCGGTATAGCCGCAGCCTATTATAGAAATTACAGGCGCATCTGAACCGATAACATTGTTAAGCAAAATTCCAGGGCCGCCATGTACAGACTGTGCATAATAGCAAGCTGCTAAGAACCCACCTTTTCCGGCAAGTTCACCCATATTGGCCACAAGAGGGAATCTGCGATGAGGATTGTCGGAAGTGATATCTTCCAGAGCGATACTTACGCATTTAGAGTCAAGCAGTACTTGAGTTTCTTCTCTGTGAGCGTTGGAATGGATATATGTCATTATTATAAGGTCTTCTCTGACATATTTGTACTCTGAAGGAAGAATTTCCTTGACTTTATACAGCAGATCCACAGTATTCCACACATCCTCTGCTTTTTCTACCATGATAGCTCCGGCTGCTGCGTATTCTTCGTCTCTGAATCCGCTTCCTAAACCTGCGCCGCACTCGATATAGACTTCATGTCCGTATCTGAGAAATTCCTTAACGGATGCTGGAATGATAGCTACTCTGTTTTCATTGTTTTTAATTTCTTTTACGATTCCGACTTTCATTAATCAGTACCTCCTGTAGTTAAATTTTCTAGTCGTTATTAAAATCTCCTTTAAAGAAATTTTCACTTTTTGTTTGAAATACCTTTATGATATTCCTCCAACTGAATATCATAGTCTTCTAAGACCATACTACCAATTAACAGCTTTTCTTTCAAGAGTTGAGAAAGTTTTTTTCAGTTTATTGCATTTTTTGCATGTCTGAGGGTATTCCTTCTTTACTTTTTCTCTCCTCTACTTTAAACATTTGCCGCAAGTACTGCATGAGTTGGCAGTATATTGATTCATACAAGTGCCAAGGTCATTTATCCTGCCTTCTCTAAGCTTTTCACCTACCCTTAAGACTGCCTGAACCATACCGTCCAGAGTCACTGCTGTATCAAGTCCAAGAAGCGCATAGTTGGCGCAAGTCATAGCAACCGGTACTGAAGCCACATTTCTGATGAAACACGGTATCTGAGGATACCCTGCTACCGGGTCGCAAACTTGCCCTATTATATACTGCATAGCCAAAACTGCCGCTTTCTCAGCGATTTGAGGGTCGTCATCCAAGAAGGATACCAATCCGGCTGCCACCATTGAGGTAGCTATTCCGACTTCAGCTTGACAGCCTAACGCACCGTGATAGTGGGTAGGGAAATAAAACACTCCTATGAGGCCTGATACTAAAAGCGCCTTTATCTCGTCCTCTTTAGTTTTTCCGAGAGTTTTAGAAGTGCTCTTTATAGTAGCCGGAATTATTCCCGAAGCTCCGCCTGTAGGCATGCAGATTATTATGCCGTGCGCATTGCTGTATTCCATTATCGCCAAAGCATCCAAAGTTCCCGTGTCAGCTGCACCCAAAGGTATAAGTTTTTGTTCTTTCATTTTTTCCCGTATTTCAGGCGCCTTAGCTACGGTAATGCCTTCAAACTTCACTCCGTCTTTGTGACCTGAATCTATGGAAGCATAGGCTATATCAAGGGTTTCTTCTGCCACTTTCCACACCTCTTCCGGTTTGAGTCCGGTAAGGCTGCACTCATAGTCTAATGCCACCTGCCATAGAGGCTTTTTGTTGTTCTTGGCATATTCAATCATTCCGACACTGGTAGTAAAAGGAGGCACTGCTCCAAGGACAGTTTTAAGCGGATATACGGAAGGTACTGTTCTTGGCTTATCGGAGCCTTTTATCATTATCTCTTCTGCATGCATACCTTTTATTTCACAAGGCTCTCCATTAATATCGCGAATAAGTATCTCGCCTCCGCCCATGGTAATGCCTGTCAAAACGATGGTTTCTTTATCCGATTTGACAGTGAATTCCCCCATCTCTGTAGGAATTTTTTCTATCCTGTCAGTAAAGATAAATTCGTACTCAAAGCCTCTTTCTTTGGCAACATCGTATATCTTGCCCAAGTCGGATTTGATGAGGTCCTCTCCTAATATGCCGGCGAGACAAGCCTTGTCGCTATCCATACCGAAAAAAGTATCATAGAAGCCTCCTTTCGTGCTCATTTCAACTTTCATAGATACAGGTTCTCCGTCTAAAATCGCCCTGGCTATGGAAGTTATTCTATAAACGCCCACCGTATTGGAACTGGACGGACCCTGGGTAGCCGGCGCCAAAACGTCATTAAAAATAGATGGGTAAAATATTTCCTGATTCTTTTCTTGTCGTTTTTTGTCTGTAGCTGTCATGATTTCTCCTTTCATTTTTCAGTCTGTTTTCAGTCTATGCTAACCTCAGTGTATACTCAAAATAATAGCAATATAATAGCAATTCTCGTGCCAATAGCTTCAAATTTTTCGGCACGATGTTGTTCATTGGAATTGTAATAATTCTATTATCAGTTTACTTCAGATTGCGATTTTATGCCAGCAATATTTGAGCAAATTCTGCTACAGAGTTTTAGCATCCATTATCGGCTTGACCAAATTCCGCCATGGCAAAAGCGCATTAAAGAGCTGTCTCTGAATTTGAGACAGCTCCCAGACTGTAATAGGCAGAACCCCTCCGTCAGTATGCCCAGAGCATACGTGATTATTTGATGCGGTGCGCGCAATGAAGTATCATTCTTGTCATAGAGCCTTGCTGACAAAAAATCAAATTTTTTGTAAATCTTGAAAAAATGTCAGTCAAATCATAGATTTTGCTGACATTTTTCCTGATTTTCTCTATTTTTTACATTTTTGAGGGATTTTTCACCCTAAAAATACCATTTTCTGTAAATTTGCTGACAAAATTCCGAAAAAAAGAAGATTTTGTCAGCGCACACCGCTATAGCTGTTAGCGCAGGTCGGCACGTTTGCGCCAAAGCACAATTTCAAGTAAAAGAAAGCCCGGAGTTCGTTTCAACCCCGGGCTTTATCAATACGATATCTTCCTTTAACTATGCTTTCTTCTTGTGTCTGCTATCTCTGCGGTTTCCTTCTGAGAGATACGGCCAATGCAGCCGCAGCTGCTCCACTTATCAGAAGCATCAGTGCAAACGGAGCAAAGTCAACGCTGTCACCTGTTTTAGGAGTTCCCTCCTCCTGCGAATTATTATCCGCATCAGAAGGTCCATCGGTGTCTGATGAATCGTCGGTATCTGATGAATCATCAGTGTCAGATGGCTCATCGTTATCAGACGGTTCTTGCGGTTTCTCCGGATCTTCCGGTTCTGTCGCAGGCCCGTCTGTAACTTTCTCAAATTCAGCAGCAACGTTAATGTCTCCCGTTACAAACTCGCCTAATATGGTCAAACGACCGCTATCGATGTCATAGTTGTATTCACCGGCACCAAGAATCTCTCCGCCTACCGTGACAATCACATCACTCGGCAATTCATATCCTTCCAAGGCCTTTAATACAACTGTATAGTCCTGACCTTTTTCAGCTACAGCACTTCCTTCAGCGCTGCCTCCCGTAAGTTCAAAAGTCACATCAAAGGTTTCGGCAGCAGGAGCTTCGACCGGCAATATTTCAGAACGGTCTCTTACACGAAGTCTGTTTCCTTCCGCGTCATGAGACACGAAGCCAACAGCGCTTACATAAGCTCCTTCCTTTACAAAATCCTCAAGAACTTGCGACTGAGCAGACGAATATCCTATATACCCGTCAATAAATACTCTGCAGCTTTCACCGCTATCATCTTTTATAACGATGGTCTCTACAATGCCGCCAGCCGATTGCACGCTCTGAACTTGACCTTCTACCCTGACAAGCTTACCGAAGTTAGCATCATAGTCATTGGCTTCTTTAGTAGTCACATCAGTTATTTTTACTTCTTCAGTTCCTTCAAGTACAGTAACATTGATTGCCGAAAGCTGCTTGTCTCCGATATATTCACTTATAGAACCGGTTACCATTACCCTGTCGCCTCGGCGTATATTGTTGTCATCGATAGGGAAAACGTTGATTCCATTGCCGTTCTCGTCCTGGATGTAAATTGTGTTGAAAAAGGCATTTCCTGTTTCCGCAGTACCGTTGGCGACAGTGCCTATAACGGTAAACACTTCTCCATCGCTGCCGGCTCTTGCTTCTTCTATCGTGCTTATTTCAGGCTCTTTCTGAACCATTTTCAATATGTTCTGAGCAATTATGCCGTTGGAATAGCTTACCTGATCTTCTGCAGCCACCTCAAAGTTCGAGCAAAATACTGTTCCTGAGAGGAATACTCTGCCTTCGCCCACTTGCTCGGTAGCCATAGCTACTACATCGCCTTTCTCGACTACGGCTTGATTTTCATCATAAGGGGAACTATAGCCAAGCACAGGCTTGTCATGTCCCTGTGTAGGGGCTTTGCTGTTTATGGAGTAAGTAGTGTCGTGTCCGTATACTATAGCTTCTCCGCTTCCCAAACTCAAGGAGCAGCCTGAATATGAGCTATACATCAGACCTGATTCTTTTATTCCGTCGAGCACTTGCTGTACTACAGGGTCTTCGCTTGAATAATTATAATCGTCGAAGTACAAGCGATATGGCTGTCCGCCGTTTTCATCCTGGTCTATCAATTCATCATCGTTGACTTTCATTGTAGAGCCTATAGCGCTAAGCAATTTATTAACTTGTTCATATGTGGTATAAGGTAAACCATTATCGGAATCCTGATAATCGGCAAGTCCGCATACTATAACGGTGCCGCCATTTTTAACATAATCTGCTACCACTTGAACAAATTCATTCTCAAATACGCTTACTTCAGCATCTCCCGTATATTCGCTGGTATATTTCAGAGGCGCAGAAATTACAAACAAGGAAATATCCTTTAAAGTATCTGCATTGATTTCCTCTCCAGGCTGAGCAATCCTTACCTGAATATTATCGGCTGTTCCCATGTTGATAAAATTGCCCATATTTCCTGAGTAATATCCGTTGACGTAATCATTATAATGAGTTCCGTCAATCAGCACTTTTGTTGCTATCGAAGGATCCGATACGCTGAGCTTTAACACATCGGTAAAGGTATATTCCTCTCCGCCTATCATGGCTGTCATTCTGACATTGATATTAAAGCCTCCTGCCTGTGACGCAGTGTAAAGGAACTCATAATTATGAGAAGTCCTTGCAGCAACCTTTCCGTTATCGCCTATTGACGATACATCTGCAGTGTGGAAAGGTTCTTCTTGGCCTTCCATAGTATATGTAAGAGAAGTTACCTGCATATCATCTGAAAGGTTATTGAAAATCTGGCTTGAAATAGTAATTTCATCGCCTTTTATAGGAAGAGCCACATCGCTGTCAGTATTAGACACGCCGGCATTTACGCTTTCCCCTACCCATACAGGTGATGTCACCGCTATGTCTTTGTCAGCTTGGGTTACTCGTATATAATAGTATCCATATGTGGCCGGAAGATTTTCAAAAGTAATCACCTGGTTTGTACCGTCGTAAGTGCTTTCAGCGAGAGTTTGTCCTCCGTTGACGATGACTTCCACTTTGGTTTCTCCCTCGGTATCTGTAGGATCAGAAAGAGAAACTTCAATGTCAATGTCATCTTGGTCATCTAAGATGGAACCCATAGCGTTATCGTTCAAAGTATAGAGTATAGACAGATCATTATCTTCCGTAGCGTATACTCTGTAATTCTTCATAGCGTCATAGATGGATTCTTCACTAAGATCCTCAGCTAAAACTACGCTTCTGGCAGTATTGGAATCTCCCCAATTGCCTTTATGATTGTCCTGATTATTGGTTGGAGCCACATGCCATCCTTTGTCGAGAGCCCTGGTGTAGTATTCATAGGATGGAAAATATCCGCTGCTGCCGATGGCTCCTTCGCCGTTTCCTACTTCTATAAGGGTCATCTGGTTGTCTATGACAGGATCATAGAGAGAGAAGTCCATAAAGTCTCCAAAAGTATCTCCCGGATGATTAAATTGGGAAATGGTCTGTGGATTTTCATTTAAAGTGTCAAAATATGCTTGCAATACTGCATAATTATCGCCTTTTTTATATGGGTCGTAATTGCGGCTTTCAAAGCCTTCTGAATTGAAAGTGTTAATGTGGCCCGGAGCTCCTCCTGACCATGTCATTTCAAATCCGTAAAGGCCTACAAAAGTACCGTCTTCTCGTTCAGTTATACTCCAGGCTCCCGAACGACCTTCTTGCCATTCTTTGCTTAAGCTTTCTGCATCTTCATCTCCGAGATGAACTTCTCCGTCATTGTCGAAAGAATTTGAGTGATCGGTAAGGGCCAGGAAATCAAGATTGGCTACCTTGGAAGCATGATCAAATGCCTGTTCAACGGTTCCGGTTCCATCGGAAAGGTTTGTGTGCGCATGGAGCTGTCCGAAGTACAGATTATAATCTCCTATATCTACAGGAGCTTTATAAGTAAACATATATACCTGGCCTATCTGCTCTTCGCTGCCTTCCTCTGCGGACCTACAAGCCATCGCCTTGATAATAACCGGCTTGTCTTTTTTAGGTGTCGCTTCTATAGTGACAGGCTCAGTATACTGTTGCTCTTCTGAAACTTGCGGGTCAGCAGGTTCTGTGCCATCTGTCGCCATGGTGTAATATATCTGAGTTCCTTCTGCAGAAGTCAGAGTTATCTTTTGACCTGCTTCAACAGACGCTCCGCTTTTCGGTGAAGCCTCTACAGCAAGTCCCTCTACTGTAGGCTGTTCAGGGTCTGTCGGCTCTCCAGGATTGTTCGATGCCTGGTAAAACTTCAAGGCAAACATTCCTTCGCTTCCTGAAGCGATGTTATAATATGCGCTCCAGTAATTATTGGAATCGTACCACTCGATATACGCATTTCTGGCAGTATTTTTTACGTAATAGAGCCCATTACCTGCGTCTATCAGCTGCCACTGGTCGTTTTTTTCGCCTAAAGGCATGCTGGTATGTTGATCTCCCATGGCTAGATTTTCTCCGCCATATGCAAAGCTATATGTTCCGTTATCGTTGGCAATTACAGTCCATACGTCTTTGTCCGTGTATCCTGAAAGCGTTCCGTCTTCCGCCTCCTGGACATCGCTGCCTTTATTGTAATATCCGTTATAATCGGACGACAGCGCCTTGCCATATGCAGGAGCATAAATTACCACCTTATCGCCGTCTTTTATAGGATTTTCCGGGTCAACTTCTGTTTCGTCTTCCGGCGCATAATAGAACTGTAAGGTATAGTCTTCTTCGAAAGCAGCATTCATGCCGAAAGTGGTGAAATTATTGTTATAATATTCTATGTACTGTGGCTTTCCGTTGTAATCTGCCGCAGTATTTTTTATAAACTTGCCGTTTTCTGCATCTTCCAGCACCCACTGGCTGTATTCAGTAGCTTCTTCTTCAAGCGTCAGCGAATTGCCGGTCTCTCCGCTGGTAAGATATTTGCCGTCAGCCTTAAAATAGTAAACATCATCTGTTTCTGAAAGCGTATCTGCTGTTTCTACAGTGAAAACCACGTTATCAGCATCTGTAACCAGCTTTTCATCTTCTATAGCTGCGTAAGCGCCGTTAAGTCTGTTGCCGTTTGCTTCTGTAGAAATTGCTTTTCTTTTTGAAGCAAGGTAAATAACAACTTCATCCCCGTCTTTCAATTCTTCAGCCAGCGTTCCTGCTTTGGAATCAGATACGGCATACGAAATTTCCTGAACCTGGCTGTAGGAATCTCCCAAAACCGCTACTGCCTTAAGCACGCAGTCTTCATTGATTACAGGCTTGTTATCATCGCTGTAAAGCCGGCGATTCTGATTGCTCGCATCTGACGGGTCGCTGTCATCCAAAGTATAATAAATCTGAGCGCCTTGAGTTACGCTGTTAAGAGCAACAGTCGTCCCCTTTTCTACGGTTCCTGACTGTGGAACGGCTTGCGGAGCTGCCACAGTATCGGTACCGCTGCCGCCTTCGCTCAACTTGTATAATGTGAACTGATAAGGATACCTGTCCTGATCTCCTTCTGCCGTAGTCGTCTTATATCCTCGAAACTTATTGCCATACTGTGGATCTGTGTTGCTGGCCAGATGAACCGTGTCTTCACCTGTTCCCGAAAATACGAATTTACCGTTATCTTCTGTCCAAGCCCATTTATACTCAGCTGCCTTTATACCGTTTTTGTTACCGCCTTTAGGCGCGATAAAGTTTCCGTCGCTGAGCTTAATCTTCGCGCTGCTTCCTTCAACGGTGATTTCCACTGTTGCGCTGCCGGGATTGGTTATCTTGTCTACTCCGTCCGGCTCTCCGACGTCAATAGCAGATAGCCATGCGTCATCCATAGGTCCCACAGCATACCCTGTATATACGACCATGACATAAGTACCGCTGATGAATTCTTCAGCTGTTGATATTCTGTCATAGCTGTCAGAGCTGTTAGATGCTGCCAGCGAAACAGTAGGCATCGCCGTAAACACCATAGCCAACATCAGCAAAAGAACTATTATCCTTCGCTTATGACTTTCGATATTCATTAGCTTTTTCCTCCTTAGCTTATAAATATTGCAAAATTTTTATCTATTTCAACGACCGTTTCTTTTCCCGCGTCATCAATCTGGCGCTGATAAAAGCCACGATCGGGACTGTCAAAAGTATGCCCATAGCTCCCGATATGCTTTGAATTATTTCAATACATATGTAATCGGTGTTGATGAGCTGACGGAACGGTATGTCATACGTCTGTACCAGTATAAGCATGTTTAAAGATGAGCCTGCAAAGGCCAGTATCAGCGTATTTGCCATGGTGCCCATAGCGTCTTTGCCTATATTCATACCGGAGCGGAACAATTCCTTCGCCTTAGCTTTATGGTTCTGAAGGGAAAGCTCGTTGACCGATGAAGCTATCCCAAGGGCTACATCCATAACTGCGCCGAGAGCTGAAATCAATACACCGCAGACTAAAAGGCCGCTTATTTTAAGTCCTTTGTCAGCACCGTAGAGAATCAAATTTTCTGCCTCAGACATATTGAATCCGTTTATCGGTGTTATATGTCCCACCAACGCTGCAATGGCTCCTGCTGTAATTACTCCTATAACGCATCCCAATATGGCACACCATGTTTTCTCCGATATGCCGTTTAAAAGAATCAAGGCGCATACAGAGGTTATTATGATTATGCCAACCGTAACTGCTATAATCGGCAATCCTATTATCAAAGCAGGTATGAGTATGAACCATACGCATGCTAAGGTAAACAGCAGCCCAAGCAGTGCGCCTATGCCTTTCTTTCCGCCCAATACAGCTAGCAAAACAAAGAAAATCAGCACGAAGCCTCCTATTACCATTCCTCGGTCGTAATTGAACACGGAAGCATAATAGGCGCCGTTCTCATCGGTCATTATCCTCACTATGATATTATCGCCCTTTTCCAAATCCACATTAAAAAGAGCGCTCATATAGTTGGTAAGACTCATTATCTCATCCTTATGAGTCCCCGTAAGTATGCGTATCTCCAGCTCTTGTGTACCCACTCTTCTGCCTTCGGCATTTTCATAATCAGCTTCAGCATCGTCAGATAAAACGGCCGTTACCTCCGCTTTTTCGTAAACCATTTGGCTGGCGCTGGTAGGCACTTCATCTTCAGCTGCTTGATTAAGCGCTACAGCAAATAAAATAGCTGCGGCAAACAACACACCTACTATCAGTATGCATATTTTATTGTTTCTCTGGCTGAACCAGTTCCCCATATATTGAAATCTTTCCCCTATATTTCGCTTATTTGACATGACTGAAATTACTCCTCTCTAAAAATCATTATATTTTCACCAGGTATACGGAACTATCTTCCTCCGGTTAAGCTTATGTAAATTCTGTGAAAATCCAGGCACAAAAAAAGATGCAACATTAAATATAATGTCACATCCTCATGTTTTTCCTTTCATTTTTATTATTCTATTTTCTCTTGAAATCTTTCATATCCGCTACGAGGAATTTAGACGCTTTATCAGCGTCTCCAAGCCTTATGGCTTCTATAACATCTTTGTGATATTTAGTATCGGATGGAAAAGAAATATTATTCCACTGGTCCCAATAAAACTGCGCATAAGCCCTCGTCAGAGTGTTGAGCGCCTGCTCCAGAGAGCGATACGCAAACTCGTTGTTTGTGAAGGACATAAGCTTGAGATGAAACATCTTATTATATTCCCAGTGTTTCCAAAAATCTCTTCTTGCTTCTTCCCCTGTGCAAAGCTCATCTATTTTAGCCAGTTCAGAAAGCTGCTCTTCTGAAATATCATCAATATTCTGTCTCAACATACCGGTCTCGAAAGCCATCCTATAATTAAGGATATTATCTACATCACGTCTTGTAAGTCTCACTACCATATAACCGCATCTTGGTATGCTTTTCAAAACGTTTTCGCTGCAAAGCTGCACCAGTGCTTCCCTTACAGGCGATTTGCTGACATTATATTTATCTATCAGCATGCCCTCACTTATTATGTCGTCAGCTGCGTACTCCCCCTGTATTATGGCCCGCATAACGTCGTCATAAACCTTCTTCTTCAAATTTTCTTTTTTCATAAACTATCTCACTTTTCTCCAACGTTCTGCTTTAAATATATCACTTTTTGCTTTGAAAGTAAATATAATAAACTGCCCTTGACCTTAGATATTATTTCTGATATTATCAGTAGTGTAATTAAATTCTTCCAGCCAGGAGGTCCTTTATGAACAATCAACTATATGAGGAGTTTAAAGAAATTCTCCATTCAGAACTCATTCCTGCTCTCGGATGCACGGAACCGGGGGCTATAGCATATGCGGCTGCTCAGACAAGAGCGCTTCTCGGAGAAAAGCCTGACTCTATTGAGCTTTGGTGCAGCGGTAACATAGTAAAAAACGTGAAAGGCGTCATCGTTCCCAACTCCGGCGGTATGCGAGGCATAGAAGCGGCAGCTGTGTTAGGAATATTAGCAACCCCAAATATCTGTTCAGATGAAAACGACCTGGAAGTCCTGAATAATATTACTCAAGATGATATAAACGAAGCTAAAACCCTGCTAAAAAACAATTTTTGCAAGTGCCATCTGGAAGAGGACACTCCAAACTTGTATATTAAGGTAATCGCAAGAAGTGGCCGGCACCAAGCGCAAGTTATAATAAAGGACAGCCATACCAATATAGTTTCTAAAGTTCTCGACGGAAATATAATAGTTGACGGCGATAGCATCCACTCAGACGCATATATCGAAAAGTTGAAAGACAAGCTGTCGGTAAAAGAAATTTTAAAGTTTGCCGATATGTTGACCGAACAAGATGGAGAAAAGATTTTTGCCATGCAGGTGGAGGCCAATTCAGCCATAGCCGAGGAAGGCTTGACAGGTGATTACGGCGCCAGAGTAGGACAAACTCTGCTCAAGTCAAGAGGAGGAAAATCGGTGCAAGCTCGTGCGGTAGCCAAGGCCGCCGCAGGCTCGGATGCCAGAATGAATGGCTGCATAATGCCTGTCGTCATCAATTCCGGAAGCGGTAATCAAGGTATAACCGTCACCGTTCCTGTAGTAGAATATGTCAAAGATATGGGCTTAAGCAAGGACATGCTTTATAAGGCTTTATCCATAAGCAATTTAATCTCCATTCACATAAAGCACCACATAGGAAAGCTTTCCGCCTTTTGCGGAGCTGTGAGCGCCTCTTGCGGCAGCGGCGCCGCCATAGCTTATCTTAAAGGTGCAGACTACAATCAAATATGCCACACCATATCCAATACCCTTGGAAATGTAGGCGGTATAGTATGCGACGGAGCCAAGGCCTCCTGTGCTGCTAAAATCGCCTCATCCTTGGATGCTGCTTTCCTCGGATACGACATGGCCAAAGACGATCTTTGCTTCAAATCCGGCGAAGGATTTGTCGAAGAAGATATCGAAGAGACCATAGATAATATGGGCAAAATCGGGCGATACGGAATGAAAAGCACCGATAAGGAAATCCTTCATCTCATGCTTGGTCATAAAGATTATATTTGCGATTAAAACGCAATACGTATACATTCCTTAATCACACGAGGGGCTGTCTCTAATTTTTCATTGAGAGTCAGCCCCTTCAAATATAATTTCTATTCTAAATTTATATCCAACTTGCACAGTTTTTCAAGCATTATCTCATCTTCTGTCGGAGCTTCGGTCGATGCGTCTATTTTCCGGCGTATGTTCATCATCTTTTCGTCAGTTATGTTGATTACTTCGGCGCATTGACACAACTCCTCCACGATTTCATCCTGCATAACTACATCCTGCTTATACTTAATCTGATGTTCAAGACTTGCCCAAAAGTCCATAGCAATGGTGCGTATCTGCACCTCCACCTTCATATCACAAGTCTGTTCAGAAAAGTGTACCGGTATTTTCACAATATAACCCTGATACCTGCCACATCGTTTATATATTTTTCTATATTTTCCACAGAAAACGCAAGATTCTTGCGACCCAGCTTCTCGCTGATGCTTACGGTTTTCTTGAGTCTGGTATTTATAAAACTTATGGGGTTATAACTGTATCGTACGTTAAACTCAGTACTGAGTACATCTCTTGTTCTTTTCCGGTCTTATTTTAATGATACACCTTATATTTCTTGATTCTGTGATTTTAATCTACGGGAACGGTGTTTTTAAAATGATAGAAATATGTTTGATCAAAAACCGG
>OLGO01000250.1_pt1 | contig 57822 bp, 45 predicted proteins | sample 1605861 | NCBI WGS metagenome assembly OLGO01 (sample SAMN03283253) | human gut metagenome | biome: human-associated habitat; material: feces | host: Homo sapiens | place: USA | collected 2013
GCGGAGGGGCCAAGGCCCCTCCCCGCAGAGGAACTGCTAAATGGGCAGCGACGGCAAAGTTGCGGGCCGGGCATGCCCGGCCCCTACAGCTCAACCTTACTCCAGCTCAAAATCCCCAACTACCAGCAGCTCCAGGCTTGCGTCCGGGTCGGCAACAAGCCGCTTGGACTGGTTCAGAATGGCCTTTTCCAGCGTGTTGCGGGCCATGCGTCCGTTGCCGTTCGTGGCGGCGTCCTCGGCCTGCTTGCGGTCAAAGTAGGTGACCAGCGGCAGCTCACAGGCAGCGTCCAGCGTGTAGCCCTTGGATCTTGCAATCGAGCACAGAATCTTATACAGCTCCGCGCCCGTGTAGTCCGGGAACTCGATCTGATTCGGGAAACGGCTGGCCAGGCCGGAGTTCGCGCTCAAAAACAGCTGCATCTCCTTCGTGTAGCCCGCCAGAATCACGACGAGGTCGTCGCGGTGGTCCTCGATCCCCTTGACCAGCGTGTCAATCGCCTCAAGGCCGAAGCTGTCCTCACCGCCGCGGTAGAGGGCGTAGGCCTCGTCAATGAACAGCACGCCGCCCAGCGCGCTCTGGATGACTGAGTTCGTCAGCGGGGCCGTGTGGCCGACATAGCGGCCCACCAGATCGGCGCGGGTGACCTCCACGAGCTGGCCGCCGCGCAGTGCGCCGATGGCCTTCAGGTACTTGGCCAGTATGCGGGCAATCGTCGTCTTGCCGGTGCCGGGGTTTCCGGTAAAGATCATGTGCATGTTGACCTCGGCGACCTTCAGGCCCTGGGCCTTGCGGCGCTGCTGGGCCTGCACGTTTTTGGCGATGTCACGCACATAGCTCTTGATTTCATCCAGACCGATGATGCCGTCCAGCTCAGCCTCCACCGCGTCCACATCGCCGCGGTACTGCTGGGGCAGCAGCGCCAGCAGGTCAAAGGAGTCGCCGCCGTTCACGGCCATGCACAGCCTGCCGTTCTCCGCCGTCAGCGCGGCGGGCGTGCCGCCGGCGGGCGTCTCGTCGGCATCCAGCACGTACTCGGCAATCGCGCGGTAGACTGTCTCGCAGTAGTCGCGCATAGCCTGCATACCGCTGGTCTTGCCGTACTGCGACGCCAGCAGGTCACGCACATCTGCGCCCATGGTCAGCGCCAGTCCGCACTGCCTGCGGGTGCGCTGGGCCAGATAATTCAGCTCCCGCGCGGCCACGGCGGCCAGCGCCTCGGAGGTGAACGCCTCGGTGCGGCAGATGTCGCCCGCAACGGCGTCCACAAACTTTGCCCCAAAGTGGTCGGCCAGCGCGGTCTCGCCCTTGTTGGAGTAGAACACAAAATACTTGCCGCCGGCCTGCAGCTCGCCAATGGCACCGGGGGCCAGCGCCGTGCCGACATCCACGAGGATGCCGCGCTGCAAAACGTACCGGCTCGACAATGCCAGCGTGCCGTCCATCGCCAGCGTCGCCAGCATATTCAGGTAGTTGGCGGCACAGCTCTCGTAATGCTCAAAGGTCAGCACCTCGGCGTCGGACTGCAGCGCCGCGTAAAGGTCCTGCAAAAACAGCTTCTCCTGCGCGGGGCCGGGGTAGAGCGCCAGATCCAGCGTCTCCACGGCGGCGCTGTGCAGCACACCGCGGGCGGCCAGTTCGTCCACCACGCATTGCAGCGCATAGTGGCGGCCCGTGCCGTTGGGGCCGCAGAGCAGCATCACGCTGCGGGCGTGGGCGGTGTCGTCCGCCGTGCCCAGCACAAACGGGCGGCGGAACGCCTTGACCAGCGCCGAGACAAAGGCATCCTGCCCCAGCACCTGGGCCTTGATCTTTTCGGTCACTCCGGCAAAATCCGCCTTGGCGGGCACAGCCGGGGCAGGGGAGGGCGCAGCTACGGTGCCGCCCAGCAGACCGTCCTGCTTGAGCGACTTCGTCAGCTCGCTGCTCATCCTGCGCACGCTCTCCGCCGTGGCGGCCCCTGCCTTCTGTACGGCGTTCAGTGCGCTGCCCGCGGCAGTCTGGCGCTTCTGGGCCTCGGTCAGGGCGTCCAGCTGGGCCTGCATCTGCTGCACAGCGTCGTTGGCGTCCTCAGCCTGCTTCGGGGTCGCGGCGTACCTGCCGCCGCCCATCAGGCCGCGGACCCAGGCATCATATTGGTCTTCCAGGCTCATCGTTTATCCTCGGTTTCCGGGCCGATGCAGGCATCGGCCCCTACAGATTTTTTAGGGAGCTTCACGGTATAAAAATCCTTGACGCTGCACCCGGCGCGACCGCCGCCTGCACAGGCGCAGGCACACGCGCAGCTGGACGCACACGCGCAGGCACAGCTGCTGGCACAGCCGGAATGGTTGCTGTGGTGGCGGCTCACACCGCCGCCGCGCGTCTTGCCGCCGCCCGCCCTGAACTCCGGCGGCGGGTCCGTGCGGTGGTAGCCGCTGGGCGGGGGTGCGGAGCGGGCGCAGCGGATCGTGTGAACGCCGTTCGTGTACCAGAACCAGTCGTCGGGGTCGATCCCGCCGCCGAAGCCACCGCCCCACTCCGGGGACTGGGAGGCTATCGCAATGATGATGACGGCAATTGCCAGCAGGATGACGATCACCGTTGCCAGCACCCCGATGATCTCATCCGTGGTCATGCCGCTGTCATAGTCGTCGGTGGTCATGGCTGCGCCGGGGTCAAACGCCGCGGCGTTCGTGACAGGCACCGTCACATGCACCATGGCCTGCTGGCCGTGGCCCATCACGCCGAAATCCCAGGTCAGGTAATCGCCGTCCACGCCGGTGTTATCGGCGACAAAACCGTCGTAATTGTGCCAGCGCACCTGCATATTTTCAACGCTCAGGTCGTCGAACCAGCCGGGCGAAAACGCGAAATTCGCCGTACCATCATCATTTTTTGTAAACAAATGGCTCTGGTGCACGCTGAATGCAAAATGTACGCTGCTCTCCCCGCCGTTGGCGGCGGCCACATCGGGCGCGTAGTAACGGTGACGGAACACGACCTTGGCGTAGCTGCCGCCGTCGCTCGTGTACTGTAAATCAGAGATCGTATCGGTCAGCGGGGTCAGCTCGTCCACGCTGGAATTGGCCAGGCCAATCTTGACCCAGCTCAAATAATCGGTCTTATCGCCGTCGATGACCTGCCAGTCGATGTCGTAGGTGATGTCTACGGAGCCGTCCTCCCGCGGGTCAACGGTCACAACATAGCTGCGGATGTAGTCCATGTCGCCGTCCTCAGCGTAGGGGGCATCAGCCTCCGCGGCAGCGGCGGGCAGGGCCAGCAGCATACCGCAGGTCAGCACCGCGCACAAAAGCGCCAACCGGCGCAGAAAGTTCATCTTCATCAGCAGCCCTCCTGCATCGGGGTGGCCCCCAGCTGGCAGCGGCGCTCCATTTTGGCACTCTCGCCGCGGATGGCGCGGCAGGCACCGCTGTGCCAGATGCGCGGCCAGGGGGTGCGCAGCATATTGCCCAGTCCCTTGCCGGTCAGCCAGCTCTGGCAGGGCAGCACCGTGCCGTCCGGCGCCACAGCCATGTTGGACAGACAGGCGCCGCAGCTGGGGATTTGGGTAAAGCCCAGCGTGCGCAGCGTCTCCTCGGGCAGCCAGCCGGGGCTTGTAAAGTTGATTTCCATGCCGTTTGCGGCGGCGTACTCCATGGCGGGGCGCAGTACATCCTCCAGCTCGGCGGGAGTCAGGCGCACGGCGCGGCTGGCGTCGCTCTCGGCATTGCCCGCAGGGATCAGCCCGCTGCAGGTCAGGTAGCGGACGCCCAGCTCATGCGCGAACCTGACCACCGACAGGTAGTCCCTGTTCAGGCTGCAAAGCGGTGTGTTCAGGCTGACGTTCAGGTCCGCAGCCAGCGCATTTTTGATGCCGTTCACCGTGTCGGTGTAGCCGTCCACGCCGACCAGCGCGTTGTGGGTGTCGGCATCGGCGGAGTAGAACGTGATCTGCACAGCGTCCAGGCTGGCGGCGTGCAGATCCTTGCACATCATGCTGGTCAGCATCCGGCCATTGGTGTTCAGGCGGGTGACAAACCATTGTGCCGCCTGCACGAGCTTGACCAGATCGTGGCGCAGCGTCGGTTCGCCGCCCGTAAAGGTCAGCTGCGGAATGCCGGCGTTGCGGCATTTTTCAATGACGGCCAGCCACTGGTCGGTGTCCAGCTCCGGCACGGCGGAAAGCGGCTGGTTGGCGGCGTAGCAGTGCAGGCATTTCTGGTTGCAGTGCCACGCGCCGTCCTTGACCATCGAGCTGACCATCAGGTCCATGCGGTGGGGCGCGGCCATCCGCGGTGCATAATCAGCCAGACTGACCGGTTCAATCGAGAGCGGCGGCTCCCCGCCGCGGGCAATCGTGCACAGGCAGTCCACAAGCGTTTTCAGGTCGCTCTCGATCTGCGCGTACTCGGTCTTGCGGTAAATTTTGCGGGTCACAGCCACGGCCTGCGCGTTGATGGCGCTCCACTCCTCCGGGCGTATCTCCTTGCCGGTGTAAGGCTTTAAAGCCTCGATGAAGTTGGTCAGCAGAATGGCCCAGCTGACGTTGAGCGGCAGGATGTCCTGCCCGTTCAGAATGGCCGTGAACGGCGTCTCGCGGTCCGGCTTATAGCAGGGCACAAGATGGATGCGCACAACGCCCGGCCCATCCGGGTCGAGCGTGATATGCCGCACCCGGTTCAGCCGCGCCCGCAGGAACATACGTTCCGCGTAGGTAAGGTGTTTTGAATATCTCATAAAGAGGTTCCCCTCGTAAATCTTGTTTGTAAGCAGCATAATCATACTTATAGAAAGTATACCATATTTACGAAGAGATTACAACTGTATGCATAGAAAAAGCACCCGCCCAAAAGAGGACGGGTGCGATGCAAAGGCTTCCCCCGCGCAGGGGGAAGCTGTCCGCAAAGCGGACTGATGAGGGCCGGGTTTGCCGCAATTGCCCGATAGCGAGTTTGCTGCTTCGTAGGGGCCGGGCATGCCCGGCCCGCGGCCTTCTCGCAGGTGCGAGCCTGCCTTTCCGCGGAGGGCCGGACATGTCCGGCCCCTACAGGGCGGCACAGCTTTAACCGTCCGCCGTGGGAGACTCCGCCCTCATCCGGCCCTGCGGGGCCACCTTCCCCCTCGGGGGAAGGCTCTGGTTTTTCAAATCGCCCGGAAGCCCTTGCCCACGATCTCGCTGCTGTTCACAATCGTGATAAAGGCGTGGTCGTCCAGACCGCGGACGTGCAGGCGGAGCTTCTGGGCCTGGCCGCGGGTCAGGACTGTGGTCAGCACCCATTTTTCATCGTGGGTGTAGGCACCCTCGGCCTGTTCTATCGTGGCGGAACGGTGCAGGTCGTTCACGATAAAATCGCGCACCGGCTGCGGATTGGAGGTGACCACCGTGCAGACCTTGCGCAGATTGATGCTTTCAATCGCGCTGTCCGCGACGGTGCTTTTCAAGATCATGCCCAAGATGCAGTACAGCCCTGTGGCAGGCCCGTAGAGACACGCGCCCACCAGCACAATACCAAGGTCACTGACCATCAGCGCGCGGCCAACGGGCATGCTTGTGTACTTGTTCAGGATCATCGCCACAATATCTGTTCCGCCCGTGGACGCGCCGATGTTGAACACGACGGCCGCGCCGACGGCGGACAGGCTTACCGCGAAGCAGAGCTCCAGAAACGCATCGCTCGTCAGCGGCGCGGAAAGGGGGCAGACCCGCTCACACAGGCTGACGTAGAACGACAGCGCGAACGACGAGTAGATCGTCCACCCCATGGACCTGATGCCCAGAAAGACGAACCCCAGCACGACGAGCGCCGCATTGATGAACCACATGAACGCGCCGACATTCCACCGCGGGAACAGCGTCGCCAGCACAATAGAGAGACCTGACGTGCCGCCGAACGCAAAGTGATTGGGCGTTTTGAAAACGGCGATGCCCACCGCCGTGGCTACCAGCCCCAGATTCAGCAGGAAGAAGAATTTCGCATCCTCCCACAGCTCATGCGGGGTCAGGTGCTTTTTCAGCTGCGCCAGCATTGGAAACACCTCCCCTTAGAACGTCAGGTTGCCGAACTCGGAGAGCTTGAGCGCTTCATTGTGCTGCTCGGCCCAGTTGATGCTCCACGGGCTGCCAAAGAGCAGCAGCGGGTTGCCCTTCATATCCTCGATGGCGCGGGTGTCGCTGGTCACGTCCAGATGCTTGATGTCCAGTTCTTCCGGGTCGTTCAGCACCCAGCGCAGATGCTCGTATGGCAGGGTCTGCATACGGATGTCTACATTGTACTCGTTTTTCAGGCGGTACTCCAAAACCTCCAGCTGCAAAACGCCGACGACGCCGACGATGACCTCCTCCATGCCGGAGCCGAGGTCGCGGAAGATCTGGATCGCGCCCTCCTGGGCGATCTGCTCCATGCCCTTGACGAACTGCTTGCGCTTCATCGTATCGACCTGGGTCACGCGGGCGAAGTGCTCGGGGGCGAACGTCGGGATGCCCGCAAACTGCACATGCTTTTTGCCGGTGCAGAGTGTGTCGCCGATGGAGAAGATGCCCGGGTCGAACAGGCCGATAATATCGCCCGCGTAGGCCTCGCTGACGATGGCGCGGTCATCGGCCATCAGGCTCGTGCCGGTGGCCAGCTTGATGTTCTTGCCCTCCTGCACGTGGAACGCCTCCATGCCGCGCTCAAACTTGCCGGAGCAGATGCGCAGGAACGCAATGCGGTCACGGTGGTTCTTGTTCATGTTGGCCTGGATCTTGAAGATAAAGCCGCTGAACTGCTCGCTGCACGGCTCGACCAGCTCACCGCTCTGCGCGTCCTTGCGGGGCAGCGGGGTGGGAGTCAGGCGCAGGAACTCCTTTAAGAACGGCTCTACGCCGAAGTTCGTCAAGGCGGAGCCGAAGAACACGGGGGACAGCTCGCCGTGCTGCACGGCGTCGAGGTCAAACTCCTCGGCAGCGCCGTCCAGCAGCTCGATGTCCTCGGCCAGCTTTTCATGGTTGGCAGTGCCGATCAGATCGTCCAGGCGGGCGTCGCCCAGCTCGGCCTCGACCTCCTCGACCATCTTGACGCCGTTGGCGCGGCCATCGCTCTCAAAGGCCAGCACGCGCCCGGCATTACGGTCGTAGACGCCCCTGAAGTCCTTGCCGCAGCTGATGGGCCAGTTCATCGGGTAGGTCTTGATGCCGAGGATTTCTTCAATGTTCTCCATCAGCTCAAACGGGTCGCGGGCCTCGCGGTCCATCTTGTTGATGAAGGTGAAGATCGGGATGTGGCGCAGCGTGCAGACCTTGAACAGCTTGATGGTCTGGGCCTCAACGCCCTTGGCGGCGTCAATGACCATGACGGCGGAGTCCGCCGCCATCAGGGTGCGGTAGGTGTCCTCACTGAAGTCCTGGTGGCCGGGCGTGTCCAGAATGTTGATGCACTTTCCCTGATAGTTGAACTGCAGAACAGACGAGGTAACGGAAATACCGCGCTGCTTTTCAATGTCCATCCAGTCGGACACCGCATGCTTGGCGCTCTGCTTGCCCTTGACCGAACCTGCGGTCTGGATGGCCCCACCGTAGAGCAGGAGCTTTTCGGTGAGTGTGGTTTTACCGGCGTCGGGGTGCGAGATGATCGCAAATGTGCGCCGGGATTCGATTTCTTCGCGCAATGATGCCATGATTACTCCTTAACCTGTATTTGTATATAGAGTCCGTAGGGGCGCATTCACTATGCGCCCGCGGCGCTGTGCCCTGCGGAAACGGGTAAGCGGATATGGAATCCGCCCCTGCATTTTGGGGATGCTCATCCTGATAACGTCACATCGGGGCACGCTCCTCTATAATAATCCAATAATATATGATACACGGTTTTGCGCGGAAATGCAACGGAAATTTTGCAGAGAAGTATCGTCGTTTTGTATTATACCGTAATAATATACAAAACGTATTGTATTTTCCATGTATAAAGCCGCGCGGGACGTCCACACTAACGGCATACACAACACCTTCACAAGTAAAGGACGGGGGAAGATGAATCACATCAAACAGTTTTTCAGGGAAAAAGGGCTGTATCTGTTCTGTCTGGCCATGGTGTTTGCAGCCACCGCGGCGGGCATTCTGGCGCTGCGCACGGTTGTCAGCAACGTGGCCGACCTGACGCGCACCCGCAAGGAAGCGCTGCAGAATGATTCCGCCTGGACACAGCCAGACACCGCCATCGACAAGCCCGCGCAGGACGTGCCCAAGCCGACGACCACACCCGCCGCAACGGAAAAGCCCTCGGCCACCCCTGCGCCTGCTGCATCACAGGCCCCGAAGGCCACTGCTGCGCCGCCCGCACAGACCGTCACCAAGCCCGGTATCTGGGACGCGAAGCCGCTGACAGCGTTCAGCGGCAATGAACTGGTCTACAGTGCGACCTTAGGCGACTGGCGCACCCACAACGGCGCGGACTACGCCGCCCCGGCAGGGGAGAGTGTGACCGCCGCCAAGGCGGGCAAGGTCGTCTCGGTGAGTGAGGACGCGCTGTGGGGCGGTGTGGTCGAGATCGAGGACGCAAACGGCGTGACGTGGCGGTACTGCGGCGTCGCTGCCCCCGCCGTGAAGGCAGGGGACAGCGTGACAGCCGCCGCCGCGCTGGGCACCGCCGGCAGCATTCCCGCGGAGACCAGCGGTGACGCGCACATTCATTTGGAGTGCGTGAAGGACGGCGCGTATCTTGACCCGGAGGGGCTGATGTAAAGTGCCTTCCCCCGTGGGGGAAGGTGCCCGAGGCCCCGCCCGAGGGCGGATGGGGGGTGGCCTTCCGGTTGCGGCCCATGCACGGGTCGTGATGGTAAACTCTGCCCTCATCAGTCAGTGGTCTGGGCCACTGACAGCTTCCCCCGCGGGGGAAGCCATTTCAAAAAAGGCGTGTACCACACCGGGCACACGCCTTTTCTATTGCAATTTTACTGATACTCTTTCACATTCAGCATCCGGGTCGCGTTCAGCACGGCCAGCACCATGACGCCGACATCCGCAAAGACGCCCCACCACATGTTGGTGATGCCCAGCGCGGACAGGATCAGGCAGAGCGCCTTGACCGCCAGCGCAAAGACGATGTTCTGGTAGACAATACGCATGCACTTGCGGGAGATGCGCATGGCCAGGCTGATCTTGGCCGGGTCGTCGTCCATCAGCACGATGTCGGCGGCCTCGATTGCGGCGTCACTGCCAAGCGCGCCCATTGCAATACCGATGTCGGCACGCATCAGGACCGGCGCGTCGTTGATGCCGTCGCCCACAAAGGCAAGCTCCTTCTTCTCGGGCTTCTGGGCCAGCAGCTTTTCGACCCACGCGACCTTGTCGGCGGGCAGCAGCCCCGCGTGCACCTCGTCGATGCCCAGATCCTTTGCGACCAGCTCGGCCACAGCGGGGGCGTCACCGGTCAGCATGACGGTGCGCACGCCCTGTGCCTGCAGGCCCTGCATGGCGGTCCCGGCGGTAGGCTTTTCCTCATCGGAAATCAGGATGGAGCCAAGGAACTGCCCGTCGCGGGCGACGTAGACAATCGTACCTGCGCCCTCGGCGGCGGTGTAGTCAATATGCTCGCTCTCCATCAGGCGGGCGTTGCCGGCCAACACGGTGCGGCCATCCACCTGCGTTTTCACGCCGTGACCCGCGATCTCCTGCGCGTCGGACGCACGCTTGGCGTCCAGACCCGGGCAGGCCTCGCGCAGGCTCTTGCTGATGGGATGGTTCGAGAAGCTCTCGGCCAGCGCCGCACTCTCGAGCAGGTCGGCCTCGGTCACACCGTCGGCGGGGGTGGTGTGCGTGACCTTGAAAACGCCCTTCGTCAGGGTGCCGGTCTTGTCAAACACGGCCACGCCGGTCTTAGACAGGGCCTCGAGATAGTTGCCGCCCTTGACGAGGATACCGCACTTGGACGCGCCGCCGATACCGCCGAAGAAGGTCAGCGGGATCGAGATGACCAGTGCGCAGGGGCAGCTGATGACCAGGAAGGTCAGCGCGCGCATGATCCAGTCAAGCCAGTTGCCCAGCAACAGCGGCGGCACAACCGCCAGCACCAGTGCGCCGATGCAGACAGCGGGGGTGTAGCAGCGGGCGAACTTCGTGATGAAGTTTTCAACAGGCGCTTTCTTCAGGCTGGAATTTTCCACCAGGTCAAGGATTTTTGCAACGGTGGACTCCCCATAAATCTTCGTGGTCCGGATGCGCAGCACACCGTCGGCGTTCACACAGCCGCTGATGACCTCATCCCCGGGGCGCACGGTGCGCGGGCGGCTCTCGCCGGTCAGAGCTGCGGTATTCAGGGTGGACTCACCGGTCAGGACCACGCCGTCCAGCGGGATCTTCTCACCGGGCTTGACGACGATGGTCGCGCCAATGGGCACATCATCGGGGTCAACGACGGAGACGCTGCCGTCCCCGGCCTCCAAATTCGCGCTGTCGGGGCGGATGTCCATCAGCGCGGTGATGCTCGAACGGCTCTTGCCGACGGCGTAGGACTGGAACAGCTCGCCGATCTGGTAGAACAGCATAACGGCCACGCCCTCGGCATACTCGCCGCAGCCGATGGCGCCGACCGTGGCGACGGCCATCAGGAAGTTTTCGTCAAAAACTTCGCCGTTCTTGATGCCCATGAACGCCTTGCGCAGGACATCATGGCCGATGACTAAGTAGGGCACAAGCCACAGCACAAGCTGAACGAACCAGGGCAGCTCCACAAAATGGAACAGCAGTGCCAGCAGCACCGTGAGCACCGCCGCAGCGATAATGCGCTTCAGCGTCTTTTTCTGTTTCTTTGTCATGAGGGTAGCCTCCGTTTGGGGTATAAAAAGCGCCCATCGGCAGGATGGGCTGCTTTATGGCAGAACTTACAGCTCGATCTCGAAATCGGGCTCGACCTTCTTGGCGATCTTGACGGCATCCTTCAGCACGGCGTCGAACTTGTCGTCGTCGGCCTCCAGCAGCAGCTTCTGGGCCATGAAGCTGACGCTGGCATTCTTGACGCCGGGCAGTGCCTTGATGGCGGTCTCAATTTTGGCGGCGCAGTTCGCGCAGTCGACTTCGATCTTGAATTTCTTCTGCATGGTGGCAGTCTCCTTTATATATAGTAATTTTTAATATGGGGTAACGTAGTTTGAAGGCTTTCCCCAGGGGGGGAGGCTTTCAACAATTTTATTCCTCCGTATGCTCCATGCCCAGGGCGATCATGCTGCGGACGTGGTCATCGTCGAGGGAGTAGTACATAGCCTTGCCCTCACGGCGGAACTTGACGAGCTTGCTGGTTTTCAGCAGCCGCAGCTGGTGGCTGACGGCACTCTGGGAGATGCCCACGACCTGGGCAATATCGTTGACGCAGAGTTCGCTCTCAAACAGCGCATACAAAATTTTGATGCGGGTGGAATCGCCAAAGACGCGGAACAGCTCGGCCAAATCATAAAGCACCTCGTCGTCGGGCAGGTCGTCCTGCAAACGGCGGATAGCGGCCTCGTCCATCTGGGCGGACTCGGGGGAGCGTTCGGGCGTTTTTTCGCTCTCTGCCAATGTCATCATCCTTTCATATGTTTATTTGTTCATATGATACATCCTAAAATGGGTTTTGTCAAGCGAAAAACGCAAAAAAATCCCCCGAATGCGAAAATTCTCGCATCCGGGGGGGATTTGCTTAGTCGGTAATGGGGGTAAAGCCCGGCTCACCAGGCAAAATCACGGCGTTATCCGCCAGCATTTTGCGGAATTCTTCTTCCGGGAAGTCGAACACGACTTCTTTGATCATGCTCGGTTCATGGACGAGGATCTTCCACGGTGCGCCGTTCGGCTGCTGCAAAAACAGGATGCCGGACACGCCGTCCAGGCTTTGGACGCCCTCGTCCGCCCAGAAGGCAGGGGAGGGGGTAACAAAATAGTGGTCGACCATTCGCCCGCCGGGGAAATCATGTTCAATGACCGCCGGGACCTCGCCCTCGGCCTGTTCGGCCTTGTATTGAAGATGCAGGTTGGAAAAGTCAGCAGCAGTCATAAGCAGTTACCTCATGGATGGTTGTAGGGTTCGATGCAAGCATCCGCCCCTACAGGGGTTACGGCAATAGGTTACACACGCAGGCTGGCGCTCTCCGGCTCGTTACTGCCCTCGTCGAACTCGTAGTCGTTGCCGGGCAGGATAGCGTTCAGCAGGATACCGGCGATGGCGGCGATGGCCAGACCGGACAGGTTGATGTTAACGCCCGCAATCGCAAACGTGACGCCGCCCACCGAGTTGAAGCCCAGGGCGCAGACCAGAATGACCGCGGCAATGATCAGGTTGCGGGAGTTGGTGAAGTCGACCTTGTTCTCGACAACGTTGCGCACGCCGATGGCGGAGATCATGCCGTACAGCACAAAGCTGATACCGCCGACGATGCCGGAGGGGATCGTGTTGATGATGGCCTCAAACTTCGGGCAGAAGCTCAGGATCATCGCAAACACAGCGGCAATGCGGATGACGAGGGGATCGTAAATCTTCGTCAGGGCCAGAACGCCGGTGTTCTCGCCGTAGGTGGTGTTGGCGGGGCCGCCCAGCAGACCGGCCATGGCGGTAGCCAGACCGTCGCCCAGCAGGGTCTTGTTCAGGCCCGGGTCACGGATGTAGTTCTTGCCGGTGGTGGCGGAGATAGCGGCGATGTCGCCGATATGCTCCATCATGGTTGCCAGCGCGATGGGCACGATGGTGAACACAGCGCTGATGAAGGTCTCGCTGCCGTCAATAGCGAACAGACCCATAGAATCCTTATGCAGGGGGATGCCGAACCAGGCCGCCGCACCGATGGTCTGGAAGTCAACAGCGCCGGTCACGAGCGCAACCGCGTAGGAGACCAGCACACCGATCAGGATGGGCAGGATCTTGACCATGCCCTTGCCCCAGATGTTGCAGACGATGACGGTAGCCAGCGCCACAAAGGCCAGCAGCCAGTTGCTCTGGCAGTTGTTGATGGCGCTGGGGGCAAGGATCAGGCCAATGGCGATGATGATGGGGCCGGTGACGACCGGCGGGAAGAACTTCATCATCTTGCGGATGCCGAACGCGGTGATCAGGCCGCTGAACAGCACGTAGACCAGGCCGGACAGCGCCACAGCCGCGCAGGCGTAGGGCAGGTTCTCGGGGTTGGCACCGCCGTTCGTCACGATGGTGAAGCCGCCCAGATACGCAAAGCTGGATCCCAGGAACGCGGGCACCTTGCCCTTGCACAGGAAGTGGAACAGCAGCGTGCCCAGACCTGCGCAGAGCAGTGTGGTGCTGACGCTCAGGCCGGTCAGCAGAGGCACCAGCACGGTTGCGCCGAACATTGCAAACATGTGCTGTGCGCCGAGGATCAACAGCTTGGGCGTGCCCAGCTGTTTGGCATCATAGATGCCTTTCGAGTAATCGATTTTTTCTGCCATGAATGAAATCCTCCTCATAATGGCCGCAAAAAAAGAGGAGACCTCCGGTTCATCTTCAAACGCTACAGCCTCCCTTGCTTATCCTTAATAGTATAGCGGACTTGAGGGGAAAGTGCAAGATGCTGGGGAAAATTTGTCGCTCTGTTCGTGGGGACCGCCATGTAGGGGCCGCACGTGTGCGGCCCCTACTATCTTTTTACCTGAAAGTATGCTATATTATAAATAAAAACCAATTTAGGAGAATGTTATATGCTGACCCCCGGCATCAAAGGACACGCGGCGCTGCGTGTCACCACCGAAAACACCGCGCTGGCCATGGGCAGCGGTGAGCTGCCCGTGCTGGCCACACCCGCCGTGGCGGCGCTGATCGAAAGGGCCTGCTGGCAGTCCGTTGCGGCAGAGCTGGAGCTTGACCAGGGCACCGTCGGCACGGCGCTGACGCTGGCCCACACAGCCCCCACGCCCGTGGGCATGGTCGTACACTGCGACTGCGAGCTGACCGCCGTCGAGGACCGCCGCCTGCACTTCACCGCCCGCGTCTACGACGACGTGACCGAAATCGCCGCCGCGACCCATGAGCGGTATATTGTGGACAACGAGCGCTTCACCCGCAAGGCCAACAGCAAGCTGACGGCACAGTCCTAAAGCCTTCCCCCGAGGGGCTGCGCCCGCAGGCGCGTTTCGGAGCGCAACCGCCGTAGACGGCTCTTGGCGCGTAGACTGAAGGTGGCCCCGCAGGGCCGGATGAGGGGTAAGCTCACCATAGCTGTCTTTTATAAGGAATGCCGCCGCGTAGGGGCCATTCGGCAAACTGGCTATACGGGCACGCCTCCCCCTCATCAGTCAGTGGTCGGGGCCACTGACAGCTTCCCCCAAGGGGGAAGCCGCCCTCAATAAATCGCCTCCTCCCGCCACTTTACCAGCTCTTTCACCGTCTCCTCACTCTCCACCCAGCCCTGTTCCGGGTCGGCGTGGGCGTCGGGGGCGTAGCGCTGCATCGTGCCGGGGCTGCGGCCCTGCAGATATTCCTGTGCCTGCTTCTGGCGGCTGGGTGCGGTGCGGCGCAGCAGCGTTTCTCTTTCAGCCTTGTTCATACAAATCACCTCTTTCGTCACTATTTTGCCCGGGGCTGCCGCTGGTCAAACCCGGAAAATCGTGGTATAGTATTTTATATTGCCATTTTTAAGGAGCTATCATTCTATGGAAGTCAAAATCAATCAGGTCGTTCTGCATCTGCTGGACCCCGGCGCATCGGAGCCGGTTCTGTCGGACCGCGCCATGGACATGGACGCTGACCTGTACGAGTATTACACCGCCACGCTTGAGCGCGCGTTCGCCAGCGACGAGGTAAAGAACTGCCGGTTCCTGCCAGACTCCGCTTTTGCCGCGGAGATGGCGCAGAATCAGGATTTCATCGACCTGTCCCGCCGCATTGCGGGCGTCATCTTTGAGCAGATGCTGCAATATCAGGCCATCCCGGCGGGCGATCTGGCCGTCGTGGACTTTACCGCCGACGGCGTGCCGTTCTACGGCGTGCTCAAGCTCAACTACCGTCCCGGCTACACCCACCACACCGAGCTGATGGGCAATGGCCGGTTCAGCAGCATGGTGCCGCAGCGCACGCTGCTGCCCGGCACGCCCAAGGCCGACGAAGCCGCGCTCATTGACCGCGCCAACGGCACGGTGCGCTTGATCGAGAAGAAGTTCACGCTGGACGACAGGAAGGACTTTTACCTGTCCACCCGCGTGTTCGGCTGCACGGAGGCTTTGCAGGAGAAAGCCAAGCTCAAGGCCGTCTGCGAGACCGCCGTGGCCGCCGTGAAGGAGGCCTACCCCGAGCCGGAGGCGCTGGACGATGTGCCCCCGTTTGACGGCGGAACCGAGACTGCCGTCGAGCTGCTGGTGCGCAACCAGGCCGTGGACAACCAGATCTCCGTCGAGGACGTGCGCGAGCGCATCCGGGAGAATTTCCCCCTGGCCGCCCCCAGGTTTGAGGAGGCGCTGGCCGAGACCGGCGTGCAGGAGAATGACCGCGTGACCGTGACCCCCGCGCGCATCAAAAAACTGGAAAGCCGCAGCTTCAAGACCGAGTCCGGCATTGAGATCAGGATTCCCGCCGAGCTGTGCAGCTCGGACGACGCCGTGGAGTTTATCCATTCGGCAACCGGCGGGCTGAGCTTATTGATTAAGGACGTATTGGTGTAAACATACGGCACTTTGCGGGCGGATATGGAATGCGCCCCTACGAATCACACCCGTGGGGGCGCATTCTATAGGCGCCCGCACTCTGCCGCTCAGGATATGGGTATAGAGAAAGCAAACTATGGAAACAAAACAAAAAACGACCCTGACCCAGGGCAGTGTTGCCAGGGGAATGCTGCTGTTTGCGCTGCCGATTTTTATCAGCAACCTGTTCCAGCAGCTGTATAATGCCGCCGACTCGCTGATCGTCGGCAACTTTCTGGGCGGCGAGGCGCTCGCCGCTGTCGGCTCGTCAGGCAGCCTGATTTTTCTGCTGACTGGCTTTGTCAACGGTGTATCGTTGGGCGCGGGCGTCGTGGTCGCGCGGTATTTCGGCGCCAAGGACTGGGACAGAATGCGCCGCACGATCCACACCACCGTGGCGCTGGGCCTGGTGGCCGGTGTCGGGCTGACGGTGATCGGCGTGATCTTAACGCCGCAGATCCTGCGCTGGATGGGCACGCCGGACGACGTGCTCGTCAACTCCATCGCCTACTTCCGCATGTACTTCATCGGCTCAATTGCCGTTGTCATGTATAACGTAGGTGCAAGCATTCTGCAATCCGTCGGCGACAGCAAGAGCCCGATGCGGTATTTAATTGCTGCCTCTCTCATCAACATCGTGCTCGATCTGATCCTCGTCGGCTGGCTGCGCATGGGCGTGGCCGCGGCGGCGTTCGCAACGATTGCCTCCCAGACGGTCAGCGCCGTTCTGGCATTTGCCAAGCTGACGCGCTCCCAAGAGACGTGGGCCGTGCATTGGAGTGAGGTAAAATTTGACGGTCCGTCGCTAAAGGCTGTCATCGTGCAGGGCCTGCCGTCCGGCATCCAGAACTCGGTCATCTCGATTGCCAACGTCATTGTGCAGTCCAACATCAACTCGTTCGGCGCACAGGCCATGGCCGGGTGCGGCGCATACAGCAAGGTGGAGGGCTTCGCCTTCCTGCCCGTGACCTGCTTTGCCATGGCACTGGCGACGTTCGTCAGCCAGAACGTCGGCGCGGGCCAGCCGGACCGCGTGAAGAAGGGCATGAAGTTCGGGTGCCTGTGCTCGGTGCTCATGGCCGAGGTCGTCGGCGTCACCATCTACGCTGCGTCGCCGTGGCTCATCGGCGCTTTCAGCCGCGAGGCCGACGTCATCGCGTTCGGCGTGCGGCAGGCCCACACCATCACGCTGTTCTACTGCCTGCTGGCGTTCAGCCATTGCTGCGCGGGCATCCTGCGCGGTCTGGGCCGCCCCGTCGTGCCGATGATGGTCATGCTGGCGGTCTGGTGTCTGCTGCGCATCACCTACATCACGGTCACGCTGCACTTCATCCGCGACATCGGCGTTGTGTTCTGGGCCTATCCGCTGACCTGGAGCATCTCGTCCGTGCTGTTTGCATGGTATATCCTCCATTGTCCCATCCCCAAGCTGGGCGGCGGCGCACCGGAGGTCAAGGCGTAAATTCTGTTTATAAAATAAAGGCAATACCGCATAATTCTAAGTGCCGATACGGCGAGCGAGGTGCGGCAGCTGCTAAGCCAAAAGCGCAGATAATACTTTGTGTATTATCGAGCATTTTGGCAACGCAGATGCCGTGCCGTAGCCGTCGGAGCGGTGCTTAAGCCGTAAGGCGGGAATTATGCGGTGTTGCCTAAAGATACCCCCGTCAGGTATGTGCGCCTGACGGGGGTATCTTTGTTATTGCGGCGAATGGGCAAAGCCCCTCAGGCCTCGCAGGCTCGGCCAGCTTGCCTTAACGTACAGCCTTTACTTTTTGATCACAAAGCACGGCAGCGGCGCTGTCTGCGCCCAGTTTGCAAACTCGCAGACCAGCACGGTATACTGCGTCAGCGGCAGGGCCTTAAAAAACGCCAGCGCGGCCTGCTTCTCGGCGTCACCGATGACCTTTCCGCTGTAGAGCACCGCGGCCAACACACCGCCGGGGCGCAGAGCCTCCAGCGCCGCACGCAGGGCGGGCACACTGCCGTCCGCCGTGGAATGCACATCATGCTCCGCACCCGGCAGCCAGCCGAAGTTGAACAGCACGCAGTCCGCCGTGCCGGGCTGCACCAGCTCAGCCAGGCGGGCATGGTCGTGCAGCACCGCACGCCCCACTGCGCCATAGCCCGCCGCTGCCAGCCGCGCGTTTGTGTTATCAACGGCCTGCTGTTGAATATCCAGCCCCAGCACGTGCCCTGCCGGGCCTGCCAGCGTACACAGGAACTGCGTGTCGTGGCCGTTGCCGCAGGTGGCATCCACGTACAGCCCGCCGGGGGCGAGCCGTGCGGTCAAAAACGCATGGCAGAGCTGCACGGCGGACAGGTCGGGCACGCGGCGGCGCACCAGCTGGCTGCCGTCCGGGGCAAAGCCATATTTTTGCGCCAGCGCCCTGCCCGCGGCATCCCGGGGCAGGGGAGCCGTGAAGCAAGTGGCCTGCTTTGGGTCCAGTCCGCCGTTTTGGCGCAGAAGCTCTTTCAACAGATAACTGCCGTAGCCGCGCCCGCGCCACCGGGGCACGACCTCCAGCCGCAGGATGGTCGTGCCGTCCACGACGGCTGTGCCGATGGCCTCGTTTTCCTTATATAGAGTGTAGCAGCCTTTTTCCTGCCTGATCTGCATAGCATTACCCTTTGATTTCGTTGGTGTTCAGGTCGTAGTGTATCACATCGCCCCATTTGCGGCGGATGACGATCTGCGCGGTCAGGTCGGTGTCGTCATAGACCAGCGACCACTGGGTGTTGCTGGTCACATCGTTGGGGCTGGGGTCCTGGGCAGCTGCCTGCAACGCCTTCCATGCGGTATCCGCAGGAATATCCCCGTCGGGATCGCGCATTGCCAGCACTTCCATAATAGCGTCATAGCGCTCTTTTCCGTGGCCGTAGATGCCGTTTCTCTGGTTTGGCTGCACCATGTAGGCATAGCAGCCGTAAAAATTCGTGATGGCCTGCATCGCCGTCCAGCGCAGCGGGCGGCCCTCCTGCTCCGGGTCATATTCCAGCACGCGGGCATCGCCGCTTGCATCAACGACAAAGAAGTGGTAGTCCCGCCCGGAGGTCGCAAACATATCGTAGCTGTCCAGCAGCTCCACGGCCTCCTGCGTCGTGGCGGCGCGGTCCAGCACCAGCCGGATGGCCAGCGTCGTGAAGATCTTCTGCTTGCCGGTGTCCTGGTTGACCGGCTCACTGTCCAGCGTCAGCACAGCGATGGAAACACCGCGCTCGTTCATGCCGTCCAGACAGATGAACGGAGCGGTCAGGCAGGCGAGCTTTTTCGCCATGGATATGTCCGGCTGGTTGGCCGAGATATTATCCAGCGCGGCCAGCGCTACGGATTTGTAGCCGTCCTTCGGCGTACAATAAACCAACATGGCCGAGGTGTCGCGCTTGAAATCGTAGTTGCGGCCCATCAGGATATTGCGGCCCATCAGGATATTCCTATCGGACACTGTCCCAAAGGCGCTGCATCCAAAGTTCGGAGCTTTCATGTGGACCGGCAGCAGGGGAAGCGTTTCCTTTAAAATCGCGTCGATCATCGACTGGTTGTCGGTGATGCCGTAGTTGATGACATCGTCGATGGAATAATCATACTTGACATCCATGCGGTACAGGTTATAGTCGTCATACGCGGTGATCTGCTCTATGCTGTTTACCGTGCGCAGCCGCCCGGCGTACAGCACGCCGAAGCCCGCCACTGCCAGCAGGATCAATACCAGAAGCACAACCAAAATACGCTTTAACATCCTTTTCACAGAAAACGCCTCCTTTTATATGTGTTTTATGATTTGATTATATCATATTTTATTGTGCGGCGCAACGCTGCAAATTGTCATAATCTTCACCGTTTTTCACATACTTTTCACTCTCTGACGAAACCTATTTCACAATTAGCCTGTATACTGTAGGCATAGAAAGCGAAAGGAGACGACCACTATGAGCAACGAATACGATTACTCCGGTCTCTATAACAATACATCCGGCAGCGGTCAGCCGAACGGCCAGAACCCGCAGCCCGAGCAGAGCGCCCCCGCGCAGAACCAGCAGCCCCAAAAGAGCAGTTACCCCAACGTAGGCTCCAGCGGTGCCAACACGGCCAACACGGCGCGCACAGATTATTCTTCCTGCAATTCCGGCAGCACGTCCGGCCAGAATCCCCAGCAGGATTCCAACGGCTACACCAGCAGCTTCAGCGGCGGCAATGGCAATAACGGCGGCTACAACGGCTACAGCTATTCCAGCGCCCCGCAGCAGCCCCCCGTGCCCCAGAAGAAAAAGGGCAGCAAGGTCCTGCTCCGCGTGCTGGCCTGCGTCGGCGTGGCTGCGCTGGGCTTCGGCGGCGGCCTGGGCGGCGCTGTGGTCGCCAGCCGTGCGGGCCTGACAGGCAACCAGGTGGTCGTCCAGCAGGTAGAGCGCAGCACGGACGCCACCGCCGCAGGCAGCACCGATGGCACAAGCATGAGCGTGCAGCAGATCGCGTCTGTCGTCTCGCCCAGCGTTGTCGCCATCACCACCGAACAGATGAGCAGCAGCCAGACCTGGTTCGGCGGCTACTACGTCCAGAGCGGTGCCGGTTCCGGCGTCATCATCAGCCAGGACGGCTACATTCTGACCTGTGCCCACGTCGTCAGCGGCGCGACCAGCGTAAAGGTGCAGCTGAACGGCAGCGACGAGAGCTACGACGCCACCGTCGTCGGTCAGGATTCCACCTCCGACATCGCGGTGCTGAAAATTGATGCTACGGGCCTGACCCCGGCGGTCATCGGCGACAGTGACGCCCTGGCCGTGGGCGAGGTCGCCGTTGCCGTCGGCAACCCGCTGGGCACGCTGTCCAACACTGTCACCGATGGCATCGTCAGCGCGCTGAACCGTCAGGTCACCGTGCAAGACAACGATATGACGCTGATCCAGACCGATGCGTCCATCAGCCCGGGCAACTCCGGCGGCGGCCTGTTCAATGCGAACGGCGAGCTGATCGGCATTGTCAATGCCAAGTCCAGCTACAGTGAGGCCGAGGGCATCGGCTTTGCGATCCCCATCAACACAGCCATGGAGATCGGCCGGCAGCTGATCGAGAACGGCAGCGTGGCTCGTCCCGCGCTGGGCGTCAAGATCATGGATGTGACCGACGCCCAGACCGCCCAGCAGCTGGGTGTCTCCACAATGGGCGTCTATGTCGTCGAAGTCACAAAGGGCAGCGGTGCCGACGCCGCCGGTGTACAGGCGGGTGACCGCGTGCTGGCCGTCGATGACACCGCCGTCAGTGATTCCTCCGCCTTGAAGAATTACCTGAAGGACAAGGGCATCGGCGACACCGTCAACCTCCAGGTCGAGCGCGACGGCAAGGTGCTGACGCTGGCTGTCACGCTTGGGTCCAGCGCACAATAAAAACAATATAGAAACAGGGATGCAGACCGAAATCTGCATCCCTGTTTTTTGTTTGAATGACTTCCCCCTCGGGGGAAGCTGTCAGCGGCCCCGCCCGCTGACTGATGAGGGGAAACCGTGCCATTATGGCCCGGCAGCGGGTTGCCGTCGGAAGTCTGCCCCTCTCAGGGGATCGGCGTCCACTCCTGACTCCTCACTCAGTTCTGATCCTTACTTTTTCCCACCAGCGCAGCCAGCACGCCAAAAATCAGACTGGCCGCTATGCCGCCGGACGCCGCCGTCAGGCCGCCGGTAAACGCACCGGGCAGGCCGCACTCGTCCACGGCATTCTGCACGCCCTGGGCCAATAAATGCCCGAACCCCAGCAGCGGCACGCTGGCCCCCGCCCCGGCGAAATCCGCCAGCGGCTTGTACAGCCCGACAGCGCTTAAGATTACGCCCGCCACGACATACCCGGTCAAGATCCGGGCAGGGGAGAGCTTCGTGTAATCAATAAAAAGCTGCCCTACGACGCAGATCGCGCCGCCGACCACAAACGCCCAGACATAGCTCATACCGCACCTCCCAGCTCGACACAGTGGGCGATGCCCGGGATGCTCTCCCCCTGCAAAAACGTAGTCTGGCTCATCAGCGCGCCCGTTGCCAGAAACAGCACGCGGCGCAGCTGCCCCGCGGCCAGCATCGGCAGGATCTTCCCGCACAGCACCGCCGCACTGCATCCTGCCCCGCTGCCGCCCGCCTGTACATTCTGACTGTTTGTGTCATATAATAAGCAGCCGCAGTCCTTATGGTTGTCCAGCGGCAGCCCCTCTTTGGCCATCTGCTCATGCAGAAGTGCCGTGCCGACCTCGCCCAAATCGCCCGTAAAAATTGCGTCAAAATCCTGCGGGCTTGTCCCCGTTGCCGAAAAATAGCGCAGCAGCGTCGAGGCTGCCGCAGGCATCATCGCCGCACCCATGTTGTTGATGTCATGCACCGCAAAATCCTGCACGCGGCCAAACGTCACCGACAGCACCGGCACGCCCGCGCCGCCGTGCGCCCGCACCAGGCAGGCCCCCGCGGCGGTGGCCGTCCACTGGGCCGTGGGGGTGCGCTTGGCACCGTACTCCAGCGGCGTGCGGAATTGCCGCTCTGCCGCGCAAAAATGGCTGCTTGTCAGCGCCAGGACCCGCTCGGCCATGCCGCCCGCCGCAAACACCGCGGCAAGGCCCAGCGTCTCCGCCATGGTCGAGCACGCGCCGTAGACGCCCGCAAACGGGATGCCCAGCTCCCGCATCGTGTAGTTGCTGGCCGTACACTGGGCCTGCAGGTCGCCCGCAAACGCAATATCGACTTTGGAACGCGGAATATCCGCCTTGCGCAGACAGAGCTCCACGGCCTTGCGCTGCAAGAGGCTTTCGGCCTGCTCCCAGTTTTCGCAGCCCTGCTCGCCAAAAGCCGCGTCCTGCGTCACAAAGTCAAAGGCCGACGCCAGCGGGCCCTCGCTCTCCTTTTTGCCGCCTGCCGCGGCCCAGGCCGCCACGGTGGGCGGCGCGTCAAACAGCAGGGTATCGCCTCTGCGCGTCATCGGTCACCCCACCTTTCCCAGCAGCCAGTAGAGCACGCCCCACACAAAGCTGGCCAGCGTCCCAAACGCGATGACCGGCCCCGCGATGCCGAAAATCCTCGCGCCTACACCGGTCACCCAGCCCTCGGCCTTGAATTCAATCGCCGGGCTGACGACGGAGTTTGCAAACCCTGTAATGGGCACCAGCGTCCCCGCGCCCGCCTTGGCGGCCAGCTTTTGGTACCAGCCCGGCAGTGTGAAAATGGCGGACAGAAAAATCAGCGCAATGCTCGTCAGCGTGCCCGCCAGCGTTTTGTCGTACCAAATCAGGAAAAATTGCCGCAGTGCCTCGCCGAGGGTGCAGATGGCCCCGCCGACCAAAAACGCCCACGCGCAGTCCCGCACCACGGGCGACGGCGGCGACGCGCGGCTGACCATCTCATCATATTGCCTGGGATCCAGTTTCACATTTCATTCCTCCTCTTTTTGGGGGTAGTATGTGCCTAGCTGCCGTAAAATATGACCTGCCCGCGATAATACGGGTGCGGCACCATGACCTTGTACAGCGTGCGCAGCTCTTTACAAAGCGCCGCGTCGGGGACCGTACCGCCGCAGGGCAGGGCCAGCACGGCGTACCGCGTGCCGAACACCCGGCTTTCCAGCGCCGTGGCCCGCGCGCCTGCCCGCAGGTAAAACCCGATGCGCCGCCGTGCGATGGACGGGTCGGGAGCCTCGGCGGGGTGCTCACATTCCAGCACCAGGTCGTGTACCCGCATGGCGTCGTAGTCCCGGACCAGCCCCAGCGCCGCCGTGCCCACGCCGCTGCCGCGCAGGTCGTACCGCACGGCAAAGTAGTCCAGCAGCGCCGTGCGCTGGCCCGGCAGCACGACCTGCCACGCATAGGCCAGCCTTGCGCCCGCGTCATCGGTCAGAAGGAGCGGCTCGTAGACGCCGGACTCCAGCAGGCGTTGGATCTCGGCAAACGGCTTCAGCTCGGCGGCAGGGAAATCCCGCGGCAGGGCAGAGCGGTAGAGGTCCTCACATTCAGCAGCAGACAAGCGCGTGATTTGCATAGGGATTTCTCCTTTCTGTGATTGAATTATGGGGGAAAATACGGTATAATAGGTAAAAATGGGGTTATGGCGCAGTTCTCGGGCGGATATGGAATCCGCCCCTACGGGCATGTAGGGGCGGGCATTGCCCGCCCGCAGGCACATTGCGGCAGCCACCGCGTTCCGCGGGCGGCCAATGGCCGCCCCTGCAACGCGCCCGTTATTCGTAGGGGCGCATTTCGTATGCGCCCGCAAGCAATTTATAAAGGAGCCACCCACATGGAATGGACTGACATCAGCATTACCGTCGCCAAGCGCGACGCCGACACTGCCGAAGCCATCGCAACGATGGTTGCCAACGGCGGCATCTATATTGAGGACTACAGCGACCTGGAGCAGCAGGCGTGGGAGATCGCCCACGTAGATTTAATTGAACAGGACCTGCTGGACAAACCGCGTGACATCGTGATCGTACACATGTACCTTGCCCCTGACGAGAACCCCGCCGAGGTGCTGCCCCTGTTTGAGGAGCGGCTGAAAAACAGCGGCATCGGCTACCAGCTCAACACCACCGGCGTCGAGCAGGAGGACTGGCAGAACGCCTGGAAGAAGTACTACCACGCCATGGACATCGGCAAGCGCCTCGCCATCGTGCCCGGCTGGGAGGATTACCGGACGGACCGCATCAGGATCGTCATGGACCCCGGCATGGCCTTTGGCACCGGCACGCATGAGACGACCTCGCTCTGCCTCGAGACGCTGGACAGCCTTGTCAAGGGCGGGGAGCGCGTGCTCGACATCGGCACCGGCTCCGGCATTCTGGCCATTGCCGCGCTGAAATTAGGCGCAGACTCCGCCGAGGGCGTGGACATCGACCCCATGTGCGTGCGCACCGCGGGCGAGAACGCCGCGCGCAACGGCGTGGCGGACCGCTTTAAAGTCCTCGTCGGCGACCTGTCCGACAAGGCCAGCGGCCAGTACAACATCATCACGGCCAACATCGTGGCGGCTGCCATCCTGTCGCTGGCCCCGCATGTGCCGGTGCTCATGGCCCCGGGCGCACGGTTCATCGCCAGCGGCATCATCGACGAGCGCAAGGACGAGGTGCTGGCCGGGCTGAAGGCCGCGGGTCTCGAGCCTGTCGAGGTCAAGGAGAAGCGCGGCTGGGTCTGCATCATCTGCGAAAAGAAAGAGGCTTGATCTATGCCGCATCGTTATTTTACGCGGGAGCTGGCCGATGGCCGCGCCGCGCTGACCGGCAGCGACGCCCACCATCTGGCCGACGTCATGCGCGCCAGAATCGGTGAGGAGGTCGTGCTCTGCGGGCCGGACGGGCTGGAATACCTCGGCACGGTCACGGCCATCGAGCCGGGGCGGGTAGAGTTTTCCGTCACCGACGGCACGACGAGCAAAGCCGAGCCGGACTGCGCCGTGACGCTGTTTGCGGGCTACCCCAAGGCGGGCAAGCTGGAGGAGGTCATCCGCCACAGCGTCGAGCTGGGCGTGACCGAGGTCGTGCCGTTTTTCAGCCGGTATTGCGTAGCCACGCCAAAAAAAGAGGATGTCAAGAACGAGCGCTACAACCGCATTGCCGCCGAGGCCGCCAAGCAGGCGGGCCGCGCCATGCTGCCCCACGTAGCCCTGCCTCTGAACGATTTTGCCGCGGTTTGCAAAGCATTTTCGAATTTTGACGTTGTTCTGTTCTTTTACGAGGGCGGCGGCGCACCCCTGCGGGAGGTGCTGCACCCCGGGCAGTACAAGCGCGTTGCCATCGTGACCGGCAGCGAAGGCGGTTTCTCCGTCGAGGAGGCCGAGGCCGCGAAGGCCGCCGGGGCTGTGACCGTAGGGTTAGGCCCCCGAATTTTGCGCTGCGAGACCGCGCCGTTAGCCGCGTTGACCTCTGTCATGCTGCTGACCGGTAACCTGGAGTGACCGCAGCAAGCCATACTATGTAAAAAAGAACAGGAGCGTCACCGTGGGTGGTGATGCTCCTGTTTTTGTTTGATGTACTGTAGGGGCGGCATATATGCCGCCCGCGGCTTTCCTGGAACGGGTGCTGACGGGCAGGCTGCGGGCCGCACATGTGCGGCCCCTACGGCTCTATTGCCTTTTTACGGGCGCTAACCGCACACGGGCGCGGAGGGGTCAAGACCCCTCCCTACGGAATGTCGTTCACGGCCGGTTTGTAGGGAGCGGTCTTGACCGCTCCGGGGAGGTGTGTGGCTGGCGCACAGCCCACGGGAGGTTATACATAGCGGCAAACGAGCAGAGCCCGCGAGGCCTGAGGGGCTCTGGCCGTTCATGGCCATGAGAAACTCACCCTCACTTTGCCTTCACATACGCCCCGAACGCATTCGGCACGGGGTAGACCTCTGCCAAATCCTCCGGCGCGGCCCAGACATACCCGTCGGGCAGAGCACAGGCGGGGGCGGTGCCTCGCCAGCCGCCGAGTTTCCAAATCTTGTGCGTAAATACGTGCTTTGCGGGGGGCAGGGGCTCGTCCAGCGCGGCCTGTACACCGATGCCCGCCAGCGCGGCGGTCAGCTCGTCCCTCGTCAGCGCTTTTTCCCACGCTGCGGGCTGCCACAATCCGGCCAGCAGTCCCCGTGCGGGGCGGCGCTGCAAAAGCAATCCCTGCTCACTTTCAATCAACGCCACCGTCACGGGCACCTTGCCCTTGGCCTTGGGCGCGGGCTTCACAGGCAGCTGGTCCGCCCGGCCAGCCGCATAGCCCCGGCACAAATCGGCCAGCGGGCATTCCTCACAGTGGGGCGTGCCGGGGATGCAGACCAGCGCACCCAGCTCCATCAGGGCCTCGTTGTAGGGACCGGGCGTGGCCTTGGGCATCTGGTCCAGCACCCGCACAGTAAAGGCTTTCTTCGTTGCCGGGGCCATGACGTCGGCGTCGTCGTTGTACAGCCGCGCAAAAACGCGCAGGACGTTGCCGTCCACCGCGGGGACGGGGATGCCAAACGCAATGCTGGCCACCGCGCCCGCCGTGTAGTCACCGATGCCCGGCAGACTGCGCAGGGCGTCGTAGTCGGCGGGCAGGTCGCCGCCGTACTGCTCGCAGACGATGCGGGCAGCCTTCTGCATATTGTTGACGCGGTTGTAGTAGCCCAGCCCCTGCCACAGCTTGCGCAGGGCGTCCGGCTCACAGGCCGCCAGCGCGGCGGGGTCCGGCAAAGCCGCGATAAAGCGTTCATAATAGGGGATGGCCGCTGCCACACGGGTCTGTTGGAGCATGATCTCGCTGACCCAGATATGGTACGCAGAAGGCTCCTGCCTGAAAGGCAGGAGCCTCTTGTTTGCGTCAAACCATTGCAGCAGCGGTGCGGCAATGGGCTGCATCAAAAACCACCGCAGGTTCGGGGGAAGGGGATGACGTCGCGGATGTTGGGGATACCGGTGACGTACATCAGCAGGCGCTCAAAGCCCAGACCGTAGCCCGCATGCTTGACGCTGCCGTAGCGGCGCAGGTCGAGATACCAGTCGTAGTCGGCGGTGTTCAGGCCCAGCTCCTTCATGCGGGCCTCCAGCACATCGAGGCGCTCCTCACGCTGAGAGCCGCCGATCAACTCACCGATGCCGGGAACCAGCATATCGGCGGCGGCCACGGTCTTGCCGTCCTCGTTCTGGCGCATGTAGAACGCCTTGATTTCCTTCGGGTAGTCGGTGACGAACACGGGCTTCTTGAAGATCTGCTCGGTCAGGTAGCGCTCGTGCTCGGTCTGCAGGTCGGTGCCCCACTCGACTTTATACTGGAAGTTGTCGTTGTTCTTCTTCAGCAGCTCGATGGCGTCGGTGTAGGTCACGCGGGCAAAGTCGCTGGATGCGACCAGCTCGAGGCGCTCGATCAGGCCCTTGTCAAAGAACTGGTTGAAGAAGGCCAGCTCGTCGGGGCAGTTGTCCAGCAGGTAGCGGATGACGTAGCGGGTCATGGCCTCGGCGGTCTCGAGATAGGTGTTCAGGTCTGCGAAGGCCATCTCGGGCTCGATCATCCAGAACTCGGCGGCGTGGCGGGTGTCGTAGCTCTTCTCGGCGCGGAAGGTGGGGCCGAACGTGTAGACATTGCCCAGCGCCATGGCCATGGCCTCGGCCTCCAGCTGGCCGGAAACGGTCAGGTTGACAGGACGCTTGAAGAAGTCCTTCGTGTAGTCAACGCCGCCCTCGTCGTTGCGGGGGATATCGTTGAGGTCAAGGGTGGTTACTTGGAACATCTCACCGGCGCCCTCGCAGTCAGAGCCGGTGAAAATCGGCGTATGCACGTAGGTAAAGCCGTGCTCATGGAAGAACTGGTGCAGGGCGAACGCCGCCTGGCCGCGCACGCGGAACGCAGCGTTGAAGGTGTTGGTGCGGGGGCGCAGGTGGGTCATGGTGCGCAGGTAGTCCATGCCCATCTTCTTTTTCTGCAGCGGATAGTCGCCGCCGCAGGGGCCGAGCACGGTGATTTCATCCGCATTGATCTCAAAGGGCTGTTTGGCGCCCGGGGTCACAACAACGCTGCCGGTGACCTCAAAGCTCGTGTACAGACCGCACTTGGCGATCTCGGCATAGTTGGCGAGCTTGTCGGCCTGAAAAACGATCTGGACGGGCTTATAGCAGCTGCCGTCGGACAGCGAGATAAAGCCGATATTTTTAGAATCGCGCACAGTCTTGGCCCAGCCGCAGACGGTGACCTTGGTGCCGTCTGCAGGGGTGGCCTTGTACAGCGATGCAAGTTCCGTTCTCTGCATGGATAGTCCACTCCTCTTTATATATATGAATGCTCCTATTGTAACAGGTATTTTATAAAAAGTAAAGAGCCGATATTTGCAGAGTTGCAGGGGCCGCACGGTTCTCTCCCTCCGGCCCTGCGGGGCCACCTCCCTCGCAGAGGGAGGCAAGGTTTACCGTAGGGGCGGATTCCATATCCGCCCGTGGGAGTGTGCGGCGGCGCAAGCTGCCCGGGAGGGATGAATCCCGACCTCGATTAAAATTGTAATAAAAGATTTTGAGATTTACCCTCCCAGCACCCCGGCTAACGCCTTGGCGGCGTACTCTCCGGCGCGGAGGGCCTCGTCCAGCGTGTTTGCGTGGCCGCCGATCTCTATTAAAAGACTACCTGTCGTTAAATCCTGATTGTAAAACCGATACCCGCACAGCACGGGGCGGGTCAGGCCCGGGTAGGCACTTTCCATAGCGGCCTCCCATTCGGCGGCAAAACGCAGATTGAGCCGCCAGTTAGGCAGGGCAATGCTGCTGCCGTTGCCGCATCCGGCAATCACCATGACCTGCGCCGTGCTCTCGCCGTCGATCTCGCACACGGGCTTGACCCGCGTGCCGTCGCTGTCCTCGATGGCATCGCGGTGGACGTCCAGCACGACCTTTATAGAAGGGTAGCGCTCCAGATACGTCTGCACGCCCGCGCGGCTGCGCTTATAGCTGTCGGTGTAGCCGGGCGCATCATAGAGCGTTTCATCGTGCAGCGTGCAGATGCCCGCCGCGTTGAGCACCTGCGCCATTTTCTCTCCGACGGCGCACATATTCAGCGCCGTGCTTTTGCTGCGGGCCGTGTAGTCGGGGTCAAACACGGGGTCCGGCCAGGTCTGGTAGCTCTCGGTGGCGTGGGTGTGCATGATGAGCACCTGCGGCAGGGCACTGTTCTTTTCAACGGCAAACGGTAAATTTTGCGTCGTCACAGCGGCGCGCAGGTCAGCGTCGGGGTGCTCGGTGCTGTTTCGGATGCTGCCTGCGGCCAGTGCCACATAGCCGTCGCCGCTGCCCTGCCTGAGCGTCACGCTGCGGATGCAGCCCGCATCGTCCAGCTCCGGCGCGGCACTGGGCAGCGGCGTGGAAGCGGGGGACGGCTCCGGCGTGGGCGTTGCCGCAGCTGTCGGAGCCGGGGAGGGCGTCGCCGTGGGCACGGGCGTGGGGCGGCAGTCCGGCTTCTGGGGCTTGTAGGCGGCCCGGGCGGCATCCGCCGGCCAGGCGATGGCCGCAGCCGCCGCGGGGTCCTGCAAAAACAGCGCCCCGCGCACGATCCACGCCCGCCCGGGGCAGACCGCACACGCGGTCAGAACCGCCGCCGCACTGCCCGCAAATGCGGCCCCGCACAGCGCAGCCGCCGCCCACCGGCGCAGCTTTTGCATGGCACACACCCCCTTGTACCAGAATTTTATGCGATTTTTTTGGTTTCTATGAAGTTTTTTTCAAAAAGCCCTTGCAACTTTGCAAAAAGTGTGGTAGGATAACTTGTACTGTTATGGGGAACCAAGGAGGTGGAACGAATGCCTAATATTAAATCTCAGAAGGATCGTGTTGTTCAGGCCAAGAAAGAGGCTCTGCACAACAAGGTCGTCAAGTCCAACCTGAAAACAGTGGTCAAGAAGGCAAACGCTGCCATCGACAGCAATGCTGCTGACAAGGAGACCGTCGTTAAGGTTGCTGTCTCTGCCATCGACTCTGCTAAGAGCAAGGGTGTTATCCATAAGAACACCGCTGCCCGCAAGATCAGCCGCATGGCTAAGCGCGCCAACAAGGCTGCTGCTCAGTAATTGATCGCATGAACAATGCCCGCCGTGGGAACACGGCGGGCATTTTCATTTATATTTTGCGGAAAAGGCTTCTCCCCTGGGGGAGAAGCTGTCCGCGAAGCGGACTGATGTGGGGAGAGTGTGCCCTGGCAGCCCGTTACCGGGTGGCAGTGGCAAGGTCTGCCCTCATCCGTCTGCGGGCGGGGCCGCAGACACCTTCCCCCGAGGGGGAAGGCTCCCATTTTATAACTCCTGCTCCATCAGCAGCTTCTTCAGCGGCAATAGCGCCGCGGGCTCGGCGCTGAAGGTGCGGATGCCGAGCTTTAAATAGGCCGGCATGGCATCCACGGCGGCCACGGTGATGCCGCAGAGGTAGACCTGTGCGCCGTGCTCCTGCGCCTGCTCCAGAATGCCGCTGACAAGGCGCAGCACGGCGGGGTTCGTCAGCTGGTTCACGGCGGCGGTGGGGTTCTGCACAAGGCCCAGCGTGTAGCGGGTCAGGTCCTCAACATCCACAGCCATCAGCTGCGCGCCGTGCTCCATCATATCCCCGGCCATGACCGCGGCAGACGGCATGTCCACAACGCAGCCCAGCATCATCGGGCCGGTCTCGCGGCCCTCGACCAGCAGCTCGTCGCGGCAGGTGTTGACCTCCTCCACGCATTGATCCCAGTCGGCTACATCTTTTATCATCGGGAACACGACCCGCAGGTCGCCGTCCGTGGCGGCGCGCAGCAGCGCCCGGATCTGCGGCTTGAACAGCCGGTTGCCGCGCAGGCGGTCCTGCGTCTCCCCGGCCCAGGGGGCGTCGTCGTCGGCGCGGGTATCGCAGGTGCGCAGCAGCACGGGCACGCCCTCGGCGCTTTTCAGCAGCTCGCGCAGACAGGTGGTCTGCTCCTCGTCGCTCTGGTCGTACAGAATCGCGGTCTCGGTGCGCACAAGGCCGATGCCCGCCGCACCGCGCGTATGGGGCACGTCGCTGTCGCTGATGTTGCAGGTCGGCATCAGGCGGAAGGCCGTGCCGTCCTTCGTCAGGCAGGGCAGGGCGGCCACGGGGTCGGGCTTCTGGCCGTGCAGGCGGCTCAATGCAATTTTACAGTCCGCCTGGGCGATCTGCGCACCGTCCGGCTCCACAATAAGCGTGCCGTTGTCGGCGTCAAGGATCGCGCGGTGGCCCACGGCCATGGCCGCTGTGCCGCCGCCCAGCTGTACCACCGCCGGGATGCCCATGCTGCGGGCCATGATGGCGGCATGGCTGACCGTGCTGTCCTGGTCGCTGGCCAGGCCCAGCACCATGCGGCGGTCCAGACTGAACAGGTCACTGGGAAAGAAGCGGTCCGCCACCAGGATGCTGGGGCGCTTCAGATGCAGGCGGCGGCGCGGGCGTCCGTCCAGAATATCCACCACGCGGCGGCAGACGTCGCAGACATCGACGCTGCGCTCCCGGATGTACTCATCATCGACGTTTTTCAGGCGGCCCGCAAAAATCTGCTCGGCGCGCTCGACGGCGGCAGCCCCGCCCGCACCGGCGGCGATATAGTCACCGATCTCGTTCGTAAAGGACTCGTCCTCCAGCAGGGCGATCTGGAACAGCAGAATATCCGCGTCCGGCCCCTTGGCGCGCTGGCTCAAACGGCGCAGCTCGTCCTTGGCCAGCACGACGGCGACGTCGTAGAGGGCACGCTCCCGGAACGGGTCGCAGACGATGCGGTGCAGGCCGGTGGTGCCGTGGTCGATCTGCTCAACCGGGCCGACCACAATGCCGGTGGACGCCGGTACGCCGGTATAGGTGTGCATAGGATGCCTCCTTTTTTCTTCTCGGCCCCCTCCGGGAGGGGCTCCCGCAGGGTCGGATGAGGGGCGGGTTCGCCGCAGACACCCGTTAAAGGCTTACCGCCCGGTAGAGCCGGGCATGCCCGGCCCCTACAGCGCGATACTTTGGCAAACGCGGGCGGAGCCCCAAGGGGGAAGCCTTTTTTACAAAATCGGCAGCTCGCCCAGGGTCTTGCTGACCAGGGCGGTCACGAACTCCTCTGGCACGGCGGCGGCGATGGCACGCTCGGCCACAAGGGTGTTGTCCCTGCCGTCCAGCAGGGCGGGGAAGCGGTCTGCCGGGTCCTTGTCAAAGCTGCCCATGAAGGTCGCGGCCAGCAGCTTCGGCGTGTAGGGCATGTCCTCGGGCACGCCGACGTGCTCGGCGGCCAGCTCCAGCGGGGCCAGTGCGCCGCGGGTGGGCGCACTCGGGTTCGGTGCGTAGGGTGCCGGGTAGTTTGCGCGCTGCCGCGCGTTTTTCTCCACAAGGTCAATTTCCGGTGCGCGGGCGCAGACCTCGGCCAGCAGCTTTTGGTATTGTTCGGCAAAGCGAGCCAGAAATTCCTCATTGTCGGGCAGCATGGCGTAGGCCGTGCCGCCGCAGCGGCCAAACAGCCGCAGCGTGTCAAAGTAGCCCAGCGCGATGTTGCGCGCGGCACGGGCGGGGTCAAAGTCCAGCGTTTGGCCCAAATTCCAGTGGCTGCGCACGATGCGCGTCGGCAGGCCGGTGGTGTTGGGGCGTACAATGCCGATGCCGTCCACATCGACGCCGAGCAGCTCCGCTGCGCCCATTTTTGCGGCCAGATCCAGCGGCATATTGTCGCGCCAGCCGCCGTCAATGTACTTTACACCGTCAATTTCCCGCGGGCGCAGGGCCGGGAAGCAGGCACTGGACGCCAGCATATAGTCCTTTAACTGCCCTTCGGGGATGTCCTCGATGGGGCACTGCACGCTGCGCAGGCTGCCCAGCTCGGTCATGACAAGGCCGAAGCGGATAGGCGATGTGCGCACGGCCTCCTCGTCGATTAGACGGTCGATCATCTCGGCCAGCGGTTCAACGTTCAGTCCGCCGCTGCGGATGATGTCGAGGAAGAACGCGCGCAGCTCCTCGGGCTTGAGCGTTGCGGGGACTTCGAGAACATCGTGAATTTCCAGGCTGCGCCACAGGTCCTCGGCCTCCTGGATCTTGCCCATCGTGAACAGGCAGCCGTTCAGCGTGCCGACGCTTGCGCCCGTGATGATGTCAGGCGTCCAGTCCAGCTCCTGCAGAGCGCGCCAGACGCCGATCTGATAGCTGCCCTTGGCCCCGCCGCCAGCCAGCACCAGCGCACGTTTTCCGGTATGTTCCATCGGAAAAAAGCCCTCCTGTTTTGTAGTTTTATTCATTATAACATTTTCTGTTTTAAGTTGCCATAGCAAACCGGGTCACAATCTGCGGAAATTGCGCAGTTTTTTCGAATTTTATAAGGTGCTTGCAATAGCAGGGGAAATGGAGTAAACTTAAAATACGCCCGTAGGGGAGGGATTCATCCCTCCCGTGGACTTAGCGACGCGGCACACGTCCCGGAGGGGTCAAGACCCCTCCCTACAGAATGACGTTTACGGGTGCTTTGTAGGGAGCGGTCTTGACCGCTCCGCAGGTACGCCGCGGCAGCCGCAGAATACCCGGGAGGGATGAATCCCTCCCCTACAAATATTGGGAGAGTGCAAATTATGCAGACCAAACCGATCCTCGTTGTCATGGCCGCCGGTATGGGCAGCCGCTACGGCGGACTCAAACAGATCGACCCCGTCGGCCCGTCCGGCGAGGCCATCCTCGACTACAGCCTGTACGATGCCCGCCGCGCCGGGTTCAAGACCGTCGTCTTTATCATCAAGCACGAGATCGAGCAGGCGTTTAAAGAGGCCGTCGGTGCCCGTGCCGTGCGCGCCGGGTTCGAGGTCCGCTACGCCTACCAGCAGCTGGAAAAGCTGCCCGAGGGCTTCACCGTGCCGGAGGGCCGCGTCAAGCCTTGGGGCACCGCCCATGCCATCCTCGTGGCCGAGGAGGCCATCGGCGACGCGCCGTTCGCGGTCATCAACGCCGACGACTACTACGGCCCGCAGGGCTTCAAGCTCATCTACGACTACCTGAGCACCCACGCCGACGGAGACCGCTACGCCTGGGCCATGGTCGGCTTCCTGCTGGGCAACACGGTCAGCGCCAACGGCAGTGTCAGCCGCGGCGTCTGCGTGACCGACGAGAGCCGCAACCTCGTCAGCGTGACCGAGCGCACCTGCATCGAGCCCTACGCCGACGGCATCCATTACAGCGAGGACGGCGGCAAGAGCTGGGCCGACCTGCCCGCCGACTGTGTTGTCTCGATGAACCTGTGGGGCTTCACCCCCGCCTACGTGCAGGAGGCCAAGGCCGGTTTTGCCGCGTTCCTGCAGGCCAGCCTGCCCGTCAACCCGATGAAGTGCGAATATTACCTGCCCACCGTCGTGACGAACGCGCTGGAGGCCGGCAAGGCGGATGTCCATGTGCTGACCAGTGCCGACAAATGGCACGGCATCACCTACCGCGAGGACAAGCCCGAGCTGGTCGAAGCCCTGAAAAAGATGAGCGAGGATGGGCTGTACCCGGTGGATAGGCTGTTCTGAAAATCGTATAAAAATGCGGCCTCCTGCGCGGAGACCGCATTTTTGTTTTGCGTAGGGGAGGGATTTATCCTTCCCGTGGAGTGGATGGCAGCCGCACACTTCCCCGGAGCGGTCAAGACCGCTCCCTACAAAGCACCCGTGAACGGCACACCGTAGGGAGGGGTCTTGACCCCTCCGTGAGGGTTTCCGGCCACGCAAACATTCCGGGAGGGATAAATCCCTCCCCTACAACCTTCCCACATACCTCATGCCGCCCTTGGCTCAAATGTACCCTTTGTCCTGCAGCAATCCGCGTAAAAACAGCAAAAAAATACCTTTAATATTTTACAAATGTTCGGGTTGTAATTGCCCTCTGCGTCGGGTATAATAAGGTCAGCACTATTGCTTTGTATGCACGCCCGCTGCGGCGTTTTTCACGAAAGCTGCGTTGCAGCGCAGCATTTGCAAAAGGAGAACTACTATGATGAAGAAAACCACCTTCGGTGCCGTTCTGGCGTTCCTGTTTGCCGCTGCCGGTGCCCTGACCGCCGCCGCTCTCTATCTCTACCACCGTGAAAAGGAGCTGGACGAGTACGAGCGCCTGCTGTTCAGCGACGACTACGAGGATGACGATTACGACGACGAGGATTCCACCACCTACGAGAACATCTCCTCCGCCCCCGCAGAGGAGAAGGAGTAATGATCCTCAAGGCTTCCCCCGCGGGGGAAGCCTTTCTGCCACCACAACCCGGCTGGGCACCGACCTGACGGCGTCCGGCTTTTTGGCAATGCCATACTGCCACGGAGAAAACACAATATGCGTAAACTGCTGCTTTGGCTTGTGATGGTCGCCGTTATGATTGCCGCCATCCTGGGCGGAACGGCGGCTTTTCTTTACAGCCGCACCGGGACGGATGCCCTGCCGCAGGAGGCTGTCACCTTCGGTGAGCAGGCCCTCGAGCCCAACGGCTGGAGCTGGGTCATCCCGGTGCTGGGCGATAAGGTCAACAAGACCTACGAAAGCCCGACGAACCTGACCGTGCAGAAGCTGGGCACCTTCACCGATACCGTGCCGCAGCTCGTCCTGCCCGACTGGGTCACCGCTGCCGAGCTTCAGATCGCCGCGCCCGACGGCACGGTCTGGACCGGCGCACTGGCCGACTGCAATACCTATACCTATACACAAAACGGAGACTATCAGATCATCGTGACCGCGCACCACAGCAGTGCGGACAACCCCGGCGACCCTGTGGGCTGGTACGCCTACCGCGCCGGCTACACGATGGCGATGAACCCCAAGGTCACCCTGAGCACCGAGCGCGCGCCGCAGGGCGGCATCGTAGCTGTGCAGCTGTCCGGCATTCTGGACGGCGAGCCGAGCCTGGAGACCGATCTGGGCACCGTCTGGTTCCGCAAGACCGCCAGCGGCTACATGGGCTATATTCCCGTGACCTACAACGCCGAGGGCGGCGACCATACGCTGCACCTGACCTGCGGGAGCCTGGAAAAGGACATCACCCTGACCGTCACCCGCACCATGTATGATACGGTCACCGTCCCCGCCGAGGAGGACACCGGCGGCGGGGAGGAGTTCCGCAACGCTATATGGCCGCTGTACACAACGGGCAGCTCCGCCAAGCTCTGGAATGGCCGCTTTGAGGCCCCCAGCGCGGGCGCTGTCGTCATGGAGTACGGTGTCACCCAGATGGTGGACGGCCAGCGCAGCGGCCAGGCCACCGGCCTGACCTATGCCGCCGCGGACGGCGAGACCGTCACCGCCCCGCAGGCCGGCAACGTTGTCTTTGCAGGCACGCTGACCCTGACCGGCGGCACGGTGGTCATCGACCACGGCTGCGGCGTAAAGAGCTACCTGTACGGGCTGGAGACTGTCGGCGTGGAGCGCGGGCAGAGTGTGTCCGCCGGCGACCCGCTGGGCACCGCCGGGACGGCCCACAACCTGATCTACGAGCTGCGCATCGGCAGCAAATCCACTGACCCGCAGACCGCGCTGGACGGAAACAGTGGTCTGCAATTCCGCGAGGCTGAATAAAATAGCTGCACACGGCACACCCGGCCTGCCGTGCCGCTGCCGTTTTGCCGGGCATCCATAAAGGTCCCTAAAAGAGTGAGTGTGAGTATGGAAGAAGATAAGAAATCCACTGCGGTACAGCCGGAGGAGGCCCCCAAGCCGAAGCCCCGGCGCCGCAAGGCAGCCAGCCACCAGTCTGCCGCCGACACGCCCCCGGCGCCGACGGACAGCGCCGAGCCGCCCGCCGCAGACGGGCAGACCACGAAAAAGCCTGCCGCGCCCTCCAAGAAGCCGCGGGCCAAAAAAAACACAAAGACAACAAAAACCGCAAAGCCCAAGACGCCGAAGGCTGCTAAAACAGCGAAAAAAGCCCCGCCTGACGAGCCCCCGGAGCGCAAGGCCCCCGCACAGGAGAGCCCCGTTCCCGCCGCGCCGGAGCCTGCCGAGCCCAAATCCGAAAGCAAGCCCGAACCGCCGGAGACCCCCGCCCGGGAGGACGCTGCCGCACCCACCGTGCCCGACGTCCCGAGTGCCCCGGAGCTGCCCGAGCCTGCGGAAAGGGCCGAGCCCGCCGGGACGGAGCCCGAACCGACAGCGGACGCCCCTACCGCCGACGATACGCCTGCGGCAGAAGCGCCCCCCGAGGCCGCCGCGGCAGACACAGCTGTCACCGACACGCCCGGCCAAACCGGGGACGTCCCCGCGGAGGACTCTGCCGAGCCGTCCGGCCTTGTTTTCAGCGATGACCTTGCCAACGATAAAGCCCTTGCCGCTGAGGCCGCACGCATGGCGAACATCTCCCGCACGGCGCAGCTTTCGATTGCGCAGATCATGGCCGGGCTGGAGGAGAACCCCGCGCCGTCTGCCGGGCCTGCCCCGGCGCCCGAGGCACCGCAGCATGACAGCGCCGCCGACGACGAGGACGACGAGCCGCAGGATACGATCCCGCAGGCCCTCGGGCGCGGTGTGTTCGGCATGTTCAAGTGGCTGCTCCTCGTTGTGCTGTTCGTGCTCGTTATCGCAGGCGGCGGCGTAGCATGGCTTTACCGCAGCGCCACGCCTGACATGCTGCCCGAAGTCAAGGTCACCTTTGACGGCCAGGAGCTTGCTCCCACGGCCTACAAGTGGCACGTGCCGGTGGTCGGCAGCTTTTTCAGGCGCACCTACGCCGAAACGCTCAATTCCTCTCCCGTTGTGCTCGAGGATGCCATATCCGACGCATCGCCGGATATTATCGTGACGCCGTCCGACTACAGCACCCAACTGACCATCACCGACGCCGACAAGGAGACCGTGTACGAGGGCAGCGTCACCGCCTTCCGCAGCTATCTGTTTGCGGAGAACGGCACGTTTGACGCCAAGCTCGTCGTCACCGCGTCTGACAGCGCCGCCGAGGATCGTTCCAGCGTCACCGGCACCGAGACCTGGCAGTTCCGCTTCACCGTCAGCATCAAACCGTCCGTCACGCTCTGCACACCGACGGTGCAGCAGGGCAGCGTGGCCGCCGTGCGTGTCGGCAGCACCATGAGCCGGACCGAACCGACGCTGACGGCCCCGCTGGAAAGCACAGGCTTCGTCAGGGCCGCCAACGGCTGGATCTGCTACCTGCCCATCCCGTGGAACGCAGAGACCGGAAACACCGAGCTGACCGTGACTGCCGACGGCTATACCGAGACGCTGACGCTGTCGGTCCGCGCGGCCTCCTACTCCTACAAGGATTACAGCGCCAAGTCCCAGCTGATGTCGCCCTACATCGGCGCAGACGACGCCCCCGATGCCGTCCGCAGGCTGCTGACGACTGACGGCGGCGAGATCCAGTGGGCCGTGGGCGGCTTTGTGCAGCCGTTCCTGGACAGCTTTGACACGCCGCTGCTCTACGGCATGACCGAGTACGTGGGCCGTTCCTACAGCGAGCGCAGCACGAACTACGGCTACGGCGGGCGCACCTCGATAAATGTCGTCATCAAGCCGAAGAAGTCGAAGGATTCTATGATCGTGCCCGCCAGCGGCCATGTGCTGCTGGCCGAGGACCTTGGCGGCAGCTACGGCTGCACCGTTGTCATCGACCACGGCGCGGGCCTCAGGAGCATCTTCTACGGCCTGACCGCACTGGACGTCGAGGCCGGGGACGATGTCAAGCAGGGCCAGCTGCTGGGCACCAGCGGCAGGACCGTTGTGGCCGAGCTGCGCATCGGCACCGTGCCCATCAACCCGCTCCTCGTCTGGCGCGGCCAGTGCGACGGGCTGAAATATTATTGAGTAAAAAGGCATCCATCTTTTAGGAAAAGGTGGGTGCCTTTTTTGCGTGCCGGGGCTTCCCCCTCGGGGGAAGCTGTCGCTGAAAGCGACTGATGAGGGCAGAGCCGCCGCAATTGCCCGCGAATTGGCAATAGGGCACACTCTGCCCTCATCCGGCCCTGCGGGCCACCTTCCCCCGATGGGGAAGGCAGAAGGCACAGGTACACGCGCCCCGGCATAGTATGGCGCAAATCAAACCGAGGTGAGCGCCTATGCCGAAAACATTTTGCGTGGTCGGGCACGATGCCCGCCAGCAGGCGGCGGCGCGCGTGCTGCGCCGTGCGGGTTACGGCGTGACCGCCGCCGACAATGCCGCCGCAGCCGATTACATTTTGCTGCCCATGTCCCAGGGCCGCGTCAGTGACGAGGTCGCCCGCGCACTGCAGGGTGCGGGGCAGGGGACGCTGATCTTCGCGGGCCGCCCCGGGATGCCGGTGCGGATGGCCGCGCGGGAGGCCGGGCTGCCGCTGATCGATTATTTTCTGCGGCCCGAGCTGGAATGCCTGAACGCCGTGCCCACCGCCGAGGGCTGTCTTGAGCTGCTGCTCCGCCTGCGGGAGCGCACGATCTGGGAGAGCGGCTTTCTCGTGCTGGGCTATGGCCGCGTCGGGCGTGCCGTGGCACGGCGGCTGGTGCTGCTGGGCGGGCGCGTCACCGTGGCCGCCCGCAGCCCCGAGCAGCGCGCCAATGCCCGCTGTGCCGGGTGCCGCGCCGCGCCCCTGACGGCCCTGCCCACACTGCTGCCCGACTTTGACGCCGTCATCAACACGGTCCCCGCGCCGGTGCTGCCCCGGGCCCTTCTGCAGCAGCTGCCGGGCGGGGCGCTCATCATTGACCTGGCCAGTCTGCCCGGCGGCACCGACTTTGCCGCCGCCGAGGAACTGGGTCTGCACGCCGAGCACGCCTTGGCCCTGCCGGGCCGCTGTGCACCGCAGACAGCCGGGGCGCTGATTGCACAGACCGTGCTGGCGATCCTGGAAGAACGCGATCCCGACGAAAGGAGCATCGCCCCATGACCACCCAATCCAAACGCACCGTCGCCTTTGCACTGTGCGGCAGCTTTTGCAGCTTTGCTGCGGTGCTGCCCCAGCTGCGTGTCCTGACTGCCCGCGGGTGGGACGTCCTGCCCGTTTTAAGTGCCAGCGCCGCCGGGCTGGATACCCGCTTCGGCACCGCGTCGGCTCTGCGGCAGACCTTATATGAAGTGACCGGCCACAGACCGCTGACGACCCTGCAGGCCGTTGAGCCGCTCGGCCCGCAGCGGCTTGCCGAGGCACTCATCATCGCCCCGGCCACCGGCACCACGATGGCGCTGCTGGCCGCAGGCATCAGCTCGACCCCCGTGACGCTGGCCGCAAAAAGCCTTTTGCGCGGCGGACGGCCCATTATTATCGCACCGTCCACGAACGATGGGCTTTCGGGCAGTGCCCCGGCGCTGGGCCAGCTTTTGCAGCGGCGCAGCTACTATTTTGTGCCCTTCGGCCAGGACGACAGCTACAAAAAGCCGTGCAGCCTGAAAAGCGATTTCACGCTCCTGCCCGACACATTAGAGGCCGCGCTGCGCGGCGTGCAGATCCAGCCGCTGCTGCTGTAATAAGCGGGAGGGAGCGCGGCATATAACGGGGTAGAGATACCCCTTGCCTTCCCCCTTGGGGGGAAGGTCGCCCCGCAGGGCCGGATGAGGGGAGAGTATGCGGCGGCGGCCCGTTGACTGACAATGCCGCCCGGCCCGCGCGTGTAAGGCAGCCGGCTGTCTGCCGGAAGACTGCGGGCCGCATATATGCGGCCCTTACCGCGCATCCTCCCGCTTTCTGGCAATATCATAGGTTTAGGAGGCCCCTCTCATGCAGACGATCACCATCCACGGCAGACGCACCCTGCACGGCAGCATCCGGCCTGCCGCCGCCAAAAACAGCACCCTGCCGCTGCTGGCGGCGACGCTGCTCTGCGACGGTCCCTGCCGCCTGCGGGACGCCCCGCGTCTGGCCGACGTGGACACCAGCCTGGCACTGCTGGACGCTGTTGGAGCCCGGGTGCGGCGCTGCGGGGCGGACCTCTGCACCCGTCCCGCGGACCGTCTCTGCGGCGACATCCCGGAGCATCTGGCCGGGGCCATGCGCAGCTCGGTATTTTATCTCGCGCCGCTGCTCTGCCGCGTCGGCTATGTGCGCCTGCCGCTGCCCGGGGGCTGCCGCCTCGGCCCGCGGCCCGTGGACATCCACCTGGCCGGGCTGGCCGCCATGGGGGCCGAGGTCGAATTGGAGGGCATCGCCGTCACGCTGCGGCGCACGGGGCCGCTGCATGGGGTGGATTTTACACTGCGGCTGCCCAGCGTCGGGGCCACAATGACCCTGCTGATGGCCGCCTGCTGCGCCGCGGGGCAGACCGTGCTGCGCGGCGCTGCGCAGGAGCCGGAGATCGGCGACATGATCGCGTTTCTGTCTGCCTGCGGGGCGGATATTCAGGGCGCGGGCACGCCGGTGCTGACCGTGCAGGGCGGCAGACCGCTGGGCGGAGCCTTTCACCGCCCGCTGCCGGACCGCATCGCCGCCGCGACCTACGCCGCCGCACTGGCGTGCGCGGGCGGACAGATCGAAATTGCGGGCTGCGACCCGGCCAGCTATGACTCGTTTCTGCGCTTTCTGGCCGGGACCGGCGTGCAGGTCAGCCGGGCCGGAGACTGCATGCGGCTGGCCCGTGACCCCGCCGTGCCGCTGCGGGGCGGGGCACACCTGCGGGCCGACGCCTGGCCCGCCTTTGCCACCGACACTGCGCCGCTGGCCGCCGCCGTGCTGCTGACGGCAGCGGGGGAGAGCGAAATTTACGACAGCCTGTTTGCCAACCGATTTGCCTGTGCCGCGGGCTTTGCCGCTATGGGCGCGGCCTGCACGGTCAGGGGGCGGCAGCTGACGCTCCCGGGCGGGGCCGTCCTGCACGGGACGGACGTCACCGCGCCCGACCTGCGCGGCGGAGCGGCGCTTCTGGCGGCGGCACTGGCCGCGGACGGTGAGACCCGCCTGCGCGACCCCGGGCACATCCCCCGCGGGTATGAAAATTTACCCGCCGCACTGCGCGGGCTGGGGGCAGAGATTTCCTGAGACTGCCCGCAGACTGCCGCTCACGTTACACCACCGGGCCGGGCATGCCCGGCCCCTACGGGGGAGCCGCCCCGGTACACGGCCAATCATAGCAGCTCCGCTTCTCAATTTTTTCACATTCTTACACAAAGTATGTAGCTTTGCACTAAAAACACAGTCTCTATCGCGGCCTGCGTTGTCCAAAAGGGCAGGGCAGGCCGTATTTTTTTATGAATTTCTCGCTAAGGTATTGAAATTGCGCGGAAAATTTGCTATTCTTATAAACAGTTATATGTAAAAAATCACGGATTAGTGTGCCCATGCGTGGGTGCACCCCAGGAATCCGGTTTCACAACATCACTATTAGGGGGATACACTCATGGCATTCGTTCTCGACGAAGAAATGCAAAATGTAACCAATATCAAGGTTATCGGCGTAGGTGGCGGCGGCGGCAACGCCGTCAACCGCATGGTGGAGTCCGGTCTGTCCGGGGTCGAGTTCGTCGCGATGAACACCGACCAGCAAGCTCTGCTCAACTCCAAGGCCACCCAGAAGGTCCAGCTTGGTGCCAAGCTGACCAAGGGCCGCGGTGCCGGTGCTGACCCGGAGATCGGCCAGCGCGCCGCCGAGGAGAGCAAGGACGAGATCACCAACGCGCTGAAGGGTGCGCAGATGGTCTTTATCACCGCCGGCATGGGCGGCGGCACCGGCACGGGCGCTGCCCCTGTCGTGGCCGAGACGGCCCATGACCTGGGTATCCTGACCGTCGGCATCGTCACGAAGCCCTTCGCCTTTGAGGGCAAGCGCAAGATGGCGCAGGCCGAGCAGGGCATCGCCTCCCTGATGATGCACGTCGACTCCCTGATCGTCATTCCCAACGAGCGCCTGAAGCTCATCAGCCAGGAGAAGATCACTCTGATGAACGCCTTCGAGGCCGCTGACAACGTGCTGCGCCAGGGCGTTGAGAGCATCTCCAGCCTGATTAACATTCCTGCCTTCATCAACCTGGACTTCGCGGACGTCCGCTCCATCATGAAGGACGCCGGCTTTGCCCACATGGGCGTCGGCGTTGCCAAGGGCGCCGGCAAGGCCGAGAACGCCGCCAAGGCTGCCATCTCCAGCCCGCTGCTGGAGACCAGCATTGCCGGTGCACGCGGCGTCATCATCAACATCACCTCCAGCCCCGACATCGGCCTGGAGGATGTCGAGACCGCTGCCAGCATGATCACCCAGAGCGCGCATCCCGATGCCAACATCATCTGGGGTACTGCGTTCGACGAGCGCCTGAGCGACGAGATGAGCATTACCGTCGTTGCCACAGGCTTCGAGAGCACGCCCGAGGTCGACGAGCCCATTCAGGCCCATGTTGACGCCAAGCGTGCCGCACAGGCCGCTACCCAGCCCGCCGCACAGCCTGCCGCTGCTCCGGTCCAGCCCGTGCAGCCTGTCCAGCCGCAGGTCAACCCCGTCATGCCCAACCCGATCTTCACCCAGTCCTTCAGCACCGGCATGGACACGCCTGTGGCCGCACAGCCCGCAGCCCCTGCCGAGGAAGAGGATGACGGCGATTACTTTGACGACCTGCTCAGCATCCTGAACAAGCGTTCTTAATGATTTTTTTGCGAGAGGATGTAAAAAGCCATGCCGTCTGAACCAATGAACATTCAGGAACAGGGTTTTCGTTCCAGCTTGTTCGGCTTTGATAAAAATGACGTGCTGGCTTACATGAACGCACTGGCCAACGAGGCCCAGCAGCACGAGCTGGAGTACAACCGCCAGCTGCAGCAGCTGCAGTCCAAGCTGGACGAGCTGCGCAGCGAGCGGAGCACCGCCGACAGCCGCATGGATGCCCTGAAGGCCGAGCTGGCTGCCGCGACCCAGCGTGCAGACACGGCCGAGGCCAAGCGCCGCGAGGCGGACGAGCAGCTGGAGACCATCAAGAAAAAGACGGCCTCCTTCCAGTCTACCCAGCGGGAATCCCAGAAAAACGCCAACATCTGGCAGTTGAAATGCCACGATCTGCAGCAGCAGGTGGACGAGCTGCAAAAGCAGCTGACCGCCGCGCGTGCGCTGAACACTGCCGCCGCCCCGGCTGCCCCCACATCCGATCTGGTGCGGGAGGCCAAGCTCGAGGCCGGCAAGATCTTGGCCGATGCCCGCCTGTACGCCGAGAGCGCAGAGCGGGAGCTCAAGCAGCAGGCCGAGACCCAGAAGAACCGCATGGCGGAGAATGCCCGCAGCATTGCGTCGGGCGTCATGCTGGTGCGGGAGCGTCTGGCCCGCGTGGATGAGCGCCTGAGCGCCGCCACGCTGGATTTAGACGGCCTGACGCAGGCCATCTATCAGGCGCTTGACCAGACCGAGGCCGAGCTGAAGGATCTGGGCACCGATATGCGCAGCTTTGCGCAGGGCACACCGGAAACAGATATTCCCGCCCCGGTGCCGCCGCGCCCCGCCGCCAAGCCTGCCGCCCCGTCTCCCGAAAAGCCCGCCGAGCGTTTGCGCGTCAAGGCCAAGGCACAGCCCGTGCACCACACGGCCCCTGCCGCCCCGGTCCACCGTCTGCGCAACACCCGCCGCCCGATCTCCCAGCTTTTGCAGGATCAGATCGACAAATTGGGCCGGGAGGAGCAATAAGTTTGTACATAGCCACTCGGTTTTGCGCCGGGTGGTTTTTGTTTAGAGCGGCTCCCCCTGGGGGAAGGCTTGGTTTGTTCACAAACCCTTCTTAATTTGTTGAATTTTCCTTCACGACTTTAACACAAATGGCGGGTATACTATAAGTGTTCTCAGGAAGGGAGCAGGGACCCGGGCCTGAGAACAGAACCCCAAGTTTTTCATCCATACTCCTCTTTTCTTTTGATGCCGAAGCGGTGCAGGACTTTCCTGCACCGCTTCGGTGTTTTTTTGGACAGATTCCTGCATTTGACAACGTGTTTTCCTGCACCGTACTCTTGCCGAATCGTGCAGAACCCTGTATAATATAATCTGATATTGTATCGCCGCGGGGCAGACCCGGCGCACATATCCCGCAATTTCACTCCATCCGCAGGAGGCAAAATCCTATGAGAGTTGGTCTGGACATTGGTTCCACCACCATTAAATGTGTTGTGCTGAACGACGCCGGGCAGATCGTCTATTCGACCTACGAGCGCCATTTCAGCCATATTTTAGAGAAGGGCAGGGCGCTGCTTGAGAAGGTTGCCGCCGAATATCTGCCCGATGGCCGCGCCTACTTAGCCATCTCCGGCTCCGCCGGTATGGGCCTGGCTGACAGCTGCAAGGTCCCCTTCGTGCAGGAGGTCTTTGCCACCCGTGTGGCCGCCAACCGGCTGGCCCCCGGCACCGACTGCATCATCGAGCTGGGCGGCGAGGACGCCAAAATCCTTTTCCTGACAAACGGCACCGAGGTCCGCATGAACGGCAGCTGCGCCGGCGGCACGGGCGCGTTCATTGACCAGATGGCGACCCTGCTGAAGATGGGCGCCGACGAGATGGACAAGGCCGCGCAGGCCGCGACCCGCACCTACACCATCGCCAGCCGCTGCGGCGTTTTTGCCAAAAGCGACATCCAGCCCCTCATCAACCAGGGCACACAGGCGGGCGACATCGCGGCGTCGATCTATCAGGCCGTTGTCAACCAGACCATTGCAGGTCTGGCACAGGGCCGCCCCATCAAGGGCAATATCCTGTATCTCGGCGGCCCGCTGACCTTCTCCGGGACGCTGCGCCGGAGCTTTGACAAGACGCTGGGTGTCACCGGCACCCTGCCGGAGAACAGCCTGCTCTTCGTTGCGATGGGCGCGGCGTTCTATGCCGACGAGGAATCCGACCTGCGCGAGGTTGCCAAGCGTCTCGACGACTACAGCGCCACAGCGACCTACGTCAGCCTGCCGCCGCTGTTCGCAAACAAACAGGAGTACGAGGACTTCCACGCCCGCCACTTAAAGGCCACCGTGCCCTGCCTGCCCTTTGGCGCAAACTGCGGGCCGGTACATATCGGCATCGACTCCGGCTCCACCACCATCAAGCTCGTCGTCATCGACAACGACGCGAACATTCTGTTCGAGCGCTATCGTCCGAACCTCGGCAACCCGATCCCGCTCGTCAGGGAGACGCTGCTCGGTCTCTACAAGGATCACCCGGGCCTGCAGATCGCCAGCGTGACCACCACCGGCTACGGCGAGGAGCTCGTCAAAAATGCGTTCCACTGTGACCGCGGTCTTGTCGAGACTGTCGCGCACTTTACCGCCGCCAAGCACTTTTTGCCCGACGTGGATTTCATCATCGACATCGGCGGTCAGGACATGAAGTGCTTCAAAATTGAGGACGGTGCGATCAGCAACATCTTCCTGAACGAAGCCTGCTCCTCCGGCTGCGGCAGCTTTTTGCAGACGTTCGCCCAGGCGCTGGGCTACGACGTCAAGGAGTTTGCCGCGCTGGGCCTGTTTGCCGACAAGCCCGTTGACCTTGGCAGCCGCTGCACCGTGTTCATGAACTCGTCTGTCAAGCAGGCGCAGAAGGACGGTGCCTCGATTGAAAATATCAGCGCCGGTCTGTCCATCTCCGTCGTCAAGAACGCGCTGTACAAGGTCATCCGCGCGTCCAGCCCCGAGGAACTGGGCCGCAACATCGTGGTACAGGGCGGCACCTTCTACAATGAGGCTGTGCTCCGCGCCTTTGAGAAGGAGATGGGCGTCAACGTCATCCGTCCCGACATTGCGGGCCTGATGGGCGCTTACGGCGCGGCCCTGTACGGCAAGGCCAAGGCAGGCGCGCACGCCCGCAGCGCCGTGCTGACCCAGCTGGAGCTGGAGCATTTCAGCCAGAAGGTCAACACCGTGCAGTGTCAGGGGTGCGGCAACCACTGCCAGCTGACCGTCAACGTTTTTGCCGATGGCAAGCGCTTTATCTCCGGCAACCGGTGCGACAAGCCCGTGACCGGCAAGGCCAACAACGAGGACCTGGACCTCTACGCCTACAAGCTCAAGCTGCTGGACGGCTACCGCAAGGCAGCAGCCCCCGCGAACAGCCGCGGCAAGATCGGCATCCCGCTCTGCTTGAATATGTACGAGCTTTTGCCGTTCTGGCACACGCTGTTCAGCCGCCTCGGCTTTGAGGTCGTCGTCAGCCCCTTCTCCAACCGCAAGCTGTACCAGAGCGGTCAGGCGACGATCCCCAGCGACACGGCCTGCTTCCCGGCCAAGCTGAGCCACGGCCACATTCACTGGCTGTGTGGGCAGGGCGTGGACGCGATCTTCTACCCCTGCATGAGCTACAACTTGGACGAGCACCTGGGCGACAACCATTATAACTGCCCCGTCGTGGCCTACTATCCCGAGGTGCTCGAGGGCAACTGCCCCGAGCTGAAGGCGACGAAGTTCATCTACGATTACTTCAACCTCGAGCGCCGCAAGGATTTCTACAAAAAATTCCAGCAGACGCTGGACCATTATTTCCCGGGGCTGGACCGGAAGGCCGTGCACGAAGCCATTGATGCGGCCTACGACGAGTACGCCCGCCACATGCGGCAGCTGCGCGACAAGGGCACCGAGATCATTGCGCAGGCCCGCAGGGAAGGCCGCCGCATCATTGTGCTGGCGGGCCGCCCCTACCACGTTGACCCTGAGGTCAACCACGGTATTGACCAGCTCATCATCCGGCAGGGCGCTGCCGTCATCAGCGAGGACTCCGTCAGCTGGCACGAGCAGAAGTTCCAGACCTCCGTCCTGAACCAGTGGACCTACCACAGCCGCCTGTACGCCGCCGCGAAATACTGCACCGAGAACCCCGACATGGACCTTGTGCAGCTCGTCTCCTTCGGCTGCGGCCTGGACGCCGTCACCACCGACGAGACCCGCGAGATTCTGCAGGCGGGCAGCAAGCTGTACACCCAGCTGAAGATCGACGAGATCACAAATCTGGGCGCGGTGAACATAAGACTGCGCAGTTTGTTTGCGGCGCTGGAAGAACGCAAAGAGGATAAAAAGTAAGAGGCAATTCCATGGAATACATGACCCCCAACTTTACCAAGGACATGGTAAAGACCCATAAAATTCTCATTCCGAACATGGCCGTGACCCAGTTCCGGCTCATGCAGGCGGCACTGGCCAGCGAGGGCTACCAGACCGAGGTGCTCGGCAACTGCGGCAGCGAGGTCGCGCAGCTGGGCCTGAAATACGTCCACAACGACACCTGCTACCCGGCGCTGCTCGTCATCGGGCAGTTTCTCGACGCGCTGAACAGCGGCAAATACGATTTGGACCACACTGCGCTGCTCATCACCCAGACCGGCGGCGGCTGCCGTGCGTCCAACTACATCAAGCTGCTGCGCAAGGCGCTCGTCAAGGCGGGCTACGGCAATATTCCCGTAGCATCGCTGAACTTCTCCGGTCTGGAAAAGGGCAGCGGTCTGCCGCTGACCGTGCCGCTGCTGCGCAAGGTCATTGCGTCGATCTTTTACGGCGATATGCTGGTCGCCCTGCGCAGCCAGACCCACGCCTACGAGAACCACAGGGGCGACGCCGACGCCATGACCGAGAAGTGGATCTCTACGATACAGGGCTGGATCCGCGACGACAAAAACTACTCCGCCCATGACATGAAGCGCCGGTTCTACGACATTGCCGCGGACTACGCGACCATTCCTATCACCCGCGTGCCGAAGGTCAAGGTCGGCGTCGTCGGCGAGATTTATGTCAAATACTCGCCGCTGGGCAACAATGATCTGGAAAAATTTCTGGAAAGTCAGGACTGCGAGGTCAACCTGCCCGGCCTGATGGGCTTTGTGGAGTACTGCGTGGCCAACTACAAGCTGGACATCGACCTGTACGGCGGCAACAAGCTGGTGGCGGGCGGCGCGGACGCGTTCTTGCGCTGGCTGGACGGCATCGGCTGCGCCAGCTATGACGCCATGCGCAAGTACGGCTTCTACGCGCCCGGCTCGTTCCGCGAGCTGATGAAAAAGCCCGAGGGCATCATCTCTCTGGGTGCCAAGATGGGCGAGGGATGGCTGCTGACCGCCGAGATGATCGAGCTGGTCGAGGGCGGCTACGGCAACATTGTCTGCGCCCAGCCGTTCGGCTGTCTGCCGAACCACATTGTGGGCAAGGGCATGATCAATAAGATTCGCGCCCTGCACCCGGACGCGAACATTACCCCCGTGGACTACGACCCCAGCGCGACCCGCGTCAACCAGGAAAACCGCATCAAACTGATGCTGGCCGTAGCCCGCGAGAAGCTGGACCAGCCCGGCGAGGTACAGCCTGTCACCGCGGAACAGCTGGCAGGCGGCGCACCGCAGGTGGAGACGGTGGTACGATAAATTTATAAAAAAGCCGCTGGCATAATTGTCAGCGGCCTTTTTATACAGGCTTCAAGCCTTCCCCCCTTGGGGGAAGGTGGCCCCGCAGGGCCGGATGAGGGGTAAGTTCACGGAAATAACCCGTTTACAGGCTATCTCCGCAAGGTTGCCCCTCATCAGTCAGCAGTCGGGGCCGCTGACAGCTTCCCTCACATCTCCTCCACCTGTTTCAGCTCTACCTCCCGCTTATCGATCACCAGCAGTCCTTCCTTCTGCATCTGGCTCAGCGCATTGCTCAAGGCGCTGCGGTCCACGCCAAGGTGGTCGGCCAGCTGTTGGCGGTCAAAGGGGAGCGTAAACCGCAGGCTGCCGCTTTGCCGCGCCAGCACCGAGAAGTACGCCGTGATCCGCCCGCGGATCGTCTTGGGGGCGGTGTACAGGCTGCGCTGCGCCAGCCCCAGATTTTTACGCGCTGCAATGCGCAAAAGATTTTGCGTCAGCTTCCAGCGCCATGGCTCGCAGCCGCACTGCAAAAGCTGCCCGGTCTCCAAAAACAGTGCCTCGCCGTTTTCTGCGGCCACAACGCTGACCCGCAGCGGCTCGTCCGGCAGGCAGGCGTAGGTCTCGGCAAACAGGTCACCCGGCCCGGCCTGGCCCAGCAGCGTCTTGCTGCCCCAGACGTCCAGGTGCTCCATGTGCACCCGCCCGGCCAGCACCACGCCCAGCGCCGGGGCTCTCTGCCCGGCCTCCAGCAGGATTTCCCCCTTGGCAAATGCCCTGCGGCGCATCCGCAGCGCAGCTACGGCTGCCTCGGCCTCGTCGGCGGTCAGTCCGCGGAACAGTGGTACATCCGACAATTCCATAATTATGCACCTCACATGTTGTTGCTACAACAGAACTCTTGCTGCCATTGTAGTAAAATGACAGCACAAAGTCAAGGAGGCTGACCATGAAACGACAAATCATTCACATCGACCAAGAGAAATGCAACGGCTGCGGGGCCTGCGCCGCCGCCTGCCACGAGGGCGCGATCGCCATGATCGGCGGCAAGGCCACGCTGATGCGCGACGACTACTGCGACGGCATGGGCGACTGCCTGCCGCACTGCCCCACGGGGGCCATTACGTTTGAGCAGCGCGAGGCCGCGCCCTACAATGAGGCCGCCGTGCAGGCCGCCAGGCAGCACAAGGCCGCCCACACGCCCGGCTGCCCCGGCAGTGCGCCCAAGGCGATGCACGTCTGCCCGGGCAGCATGGCCAAGGCCCTGCACCCCGCCGAGGCAGGGGAGAGCGCCCCGACGACGGCCCCCAGCCAGCTGTGCCAGTGGCCCGTGCAGATCAAGCTGGTGCCTGTGAACGCACCCTACTTTGACGGTGCGCGGCTGCTGATTGCTGCCGACTGCACGGCCTACGCCTACGCCGCGTTCCACGAGCGGTTCATCCGCGGGCACATCACGCTGGTGGGCTGCCCCAAGCTGGACGACGTCGATTACAGTGAGAAGCTGACCGCCATCATCCGCAGCAACGACATTCAAGAGGTCACCGTTGTGCGCATGGAGGTGCCCTGCTGCGGCGGGCTGGAAAATGCCGCCAAGCGCGCCTTGCAGGCGTCCGGCAAGTTCATTCCGTGGCAGGTCGTAACGATCTCCACCGACGGACGGATTCTGGACTGATTTTTTTGCAAAAAGGGCTTGCATTCCGCAAAACAGTATGCTATAATAACATACGTCGCTGAAACGCAGCGACGTATATGCGCGGTTAGCTCAGCTGGTAGAGCATCTGCTTGACGTGCAGGAGGTCACAGGTTCGAGTCCTGTACCGCGCACCAGAGAAAGCCCCTTGCCGATACGTTCGGCAAGGGGCTTTTCTTTTGTTTCCGCGGATGCAAGCATCCGCTTCTGCATGTAGGGGTCGATGCTCGTCATCGACCCGGGAGCTGAGCGACTGCCGCAGGGCCGGGCGTACTGCGCCCGCCCCTACAATGCACTTTTTGTGTCCCCATTGACGAACCTGCGCTGGTACGATATACTTATATCTTACGGCATTTTGTCGTACTTTGTTCAAAGCAGAAATAGGAAAAGGAGGGAGGATCGCCGTGATTTTCGGCAAAGCGATCAACCGATACTATCTCAAGCACGCGCCGGTGCTGCTGCTGGGCATTCTGTCGCTTCTGACGGTGGACTACATTCAGCTGCTCATCCCGGAGCTGTACCGGCTGGTCATCAACGGCGTAAATCTGGGGCAGGTGGTCGTGGGCGGCCAGACGCTGCCCTTTACCAGGGAGGTGCTGTTTCAGCACATCTGCCTGCCAATGATCTGGATCGTCGTGCTCATGGTCATCGGGCGGTTCCTGTGGCGCGTCTGTTTCTTCGGGTCAGCGGTCAGCGTGGCCGCCGATTTGCGGGAGCGGATGTTTGACCACAGCCGCCGCCTGTCCCAGCAGTACTATCAGGTCAACAAGGTCGGCAACCTGATGAGCCTCTACACCAACGACCTCGACACCATTCAGGAGTGCTTCGGCGACGGCATTTTGATGTTCTTTGACGCCGCCGTGCTGGGCATTATGGCGCTGGTCAAGATGTGGCGGATGGACTGTAAATTAACACTTCTGGCGCTGATCCCGGCGGCGGTCATGTTCGTACTCGGCACCGTCATGAGCCAAGTCATGACCAGACGGTGGGAGGAGCGCCAGCAGGCGTTCTCCGACCTGTCCGACTTTGCGCAGGAGAACTTTTCCGGCATTGCGGTCATCAAGGCGTTTGTGAAGGAGCTCAAGGAGCTGATTGCCTTCCGCAGGCTCAACAAGGAGAACGAGGAGGTCAACGTCGCCTACACCAAGATTGCAACACTGCTCGAGGTGCTGGTCACGCTGTTCGTCGAGTCGGTCATCTGCGTGATTTTGGGCTACGGCGGCTGGCTCGTCTGGCGCGGGCAGTTCAACGCAGGTCAGCTTGTGGAGTACATCGGCTACTTTGAGGCCATCGTCTGGCCCATCATGGCCATCTCGATGCTGATCGAAAAGACCTCCCGCGGCAAGGCATCGCTGAACCGCATTACCGAGCTTCTGGATGCGCCCATCGACGTGGCGGACCGCGACGGCGTCGCCGACCTGCGCGATCCGCACGGCGGCATTGAGTTCCGCCATCTGACGTTCCGCTACCCAGACGGCGAGTACGACGTGCTGAAGGACGTATCGTTCACCATCAAGCCCGGCGAGAGCGTCGGCATCGTCGGCAAGACCGGCGCAGGCAAGACAGCGCTGGTGGACCTTTTGCTGCGCACCTACAATGTGCCCGACGGCACGCTGTTTGTGGACGGGCAGGACGTGAACGCCGTGTCCATCCATTCGGTGCGCGACGCCTGCGCCTACGTGCCGCAGGACAACTTCCTGTTCTCGGACACGATTGCCCACAACATCGGCTTCGGCGTGGACGACGCCAGCCAGGCCGACATTGACCGCGCCGCCGCGCTGGCCGATGTGCGGGACAACATCGTGGACTTCAAGGACGGCTACGAGACCGTACTCGGTGAGCGCGGCGTGACCGTCTCCGGCGGACAGAAGCAGCGCATCTCGATTGCGCGTGCCCTGCTGAAAAACGCGCCGATCCTGATTCTGGACGACTCTGTCTCGGCTGTCGATACCCGCACCGAGAAAATCATCCTTGACAACCTCAAGACCAGCCGCGCGGGCAAAACGACGCTGCTGATCGCCCACCGCATTTCGACGGTGGAGCAGCTGGACAAGATCGTCTTTATCGAGGACGGCAGGGTAGAGGCCGTCGGCCCGCACGATGAATTGTATCGCAGCTGCGCCGAATACCGCCGCATGGTCGATCTGCAGAAGCTCGAGGACGAGGAAGGAGGCGGCAGCCATGGCTAACGTAAATCCGCTGTTGCTGGTAGGCGCAGTCATCGGTGTCGTCACGGCGCTGCTGGTGCTGGCCTGCGCCCTCGTCAAGGACAAAAAGGAGACGATGGGCTTTGAGCGCACGATGAACGACGGCGAGATTCTGCGCCGCCTGGCCGGATACGCCAAGCCGTACCTGGCGAAATTCGTCGTTGTGCTGTTTTTAATGCTGTTTTCGATTGCCTATGACATCATCTCGCCGCTGATCGTCGGCGCACTGGAGGAGCTGGTCTCAGGCGAGTTCGAGCTGCCGCGGCTGTTCGCGGGCGTCGCCGTCTATGCGGGCGTGCTCGTTTTCTCGATGGCCAGCACCTACTTCCAGGCCGTCATTCTGCAGCGCGTCGGCCAGCACATCATCTCCGACCTGCGCGAGGACCTATTCACCCACATTGAGTCGCTGTCCCACGAGCAGCTGAACGAGATTCCCGTCGGCAAGCTCGTCACCCGCGTGACGAACGATACGAACGCTATCTCGATGATGTTCACGAACCTGCTGGTCACGCTGACCAAGAACATCTTTGTCATCCTCGGCATCCTGGTCGCCATGCTGGCGCTCAACTATGAGCTGACGCTGATGGTGCTCTGCTTTGTGCCGTTCATCGTGATTTTTACGGTCATCTTCCGCAAGTTCTCCCGCCGGGCCTACCGCAAGGTCAAGGACGCGACCACCGACATCAACACCTACCTGTCGGAGAATCTGTCCGGCATCAAGGTCACGCAGATCTTTGGCCGCGAGGACGAGAAGATGGCGGAGTTCCGCGAGAAAAGCCAGCGCCTCGCCCGCGCGAACCGGGAGCAGATCTTTGTGTTCGGCGTGTTTCGTCCTCTGGTCTACATGCTGTATATCTGCTCGATCCTGTGTCTTTTTTATCTCGGCGGCATGGGGCATCTGAACGGCGTGCCGTTTCTGGGCCAGACCATCACGGGCGGCACCATCGTCACGTTCTACATGTACATTTCCAAATTCTTCACGCCCATCCAGAATCTGGCCGAGCAGTTCAATTGGCTGCAGTCGGCGCTGGCCTCGTCGGAGAAGGTGTTCTCCATCATGGACATTGCGCCCAAAATGGTGGACGCCCCCGACGCCATCGAGTTGGACGAGGTAAAGGGCGAAATCGAGTTCCGCGACGTCTGGTTCAGCTATCTTCCGGGCGAGTGGGTGCTGCAGGGCGTGTCCTTCCACATTGACCCACACCAGACCGTGGCGTTTGTCGGCTCGACGGGCTCGGGCAAGAGCACGATTCTCTCGCTGATCTGCCGCAACTACGAGTTTCAGAAGGGCGAGATCCTGATTGACGGCATCGACATCCGCAAAATCAAAATTTCTTCGCTGCGCCGTCACTTCGGGCAGATGCTGCAGGACGTGTTCCTTTTCTCGGGCACGATCCGCAGCAATATCGTCCTGCGGGAGGAGGGCATCTCCGACGAGGAGATCCTACAGGTCTGCCGCTATGTCAACGCCGACAAGTTCATTGACAAGCTGGACCACGGTCTGGACGAGGAGGTCCGCGAGCGCGGGAACAACTTCTCCGCCGGGCAGCGCCAGCTGTTGAGCTTTGCGCGGACGATCATCCACAAGCCAAGCGTTATGATTCTGGACGAAGCCACGGCGAATATTGACACCGAGACCGAGCTTTTGATTCAGGATTCGCTGGAAAAGATGCGGTCCGTCGGCACGATGCTGATCGTCGCGCACCGGCTGTCCACCATCCAGCACGCGGACAACATTATTGTGCTGTCCCACGGCAAGATCCTCGAGCAGGGGAACCATCAGGAGCTTCTGGCGAAGCACGGCAGATATTACCAGCTGTACACACTGCAATATCATAAGGAGCAGCTGGAGGGGTAAGAGCATGTAGGGCGGCATGCCCTCATGCCGCCGCTGTCTGCGTGGCTTCCCCATCCATGGGCTGCTGCGGAAGGCCACGGCGGGGCGTCGGGGACGCCGCCCCCTGCAACGCGGCCACCCCCACTTGCATTTTTCCCGGTACCCATATATAATAACTACCGCGCAGCTTTCCCCCTCGGGGGAGGTGGCCCCGCAGGGCCGGATGAGGGACCGGTTTGCCATTGCAGACCCTTAACAGGCAACTACCGCAGGCCTTGCCCTCATCAGTCAGCGGGCGGGGCCGCTGACAGCTTCCCCCGAGGGGGAAGCCGCTCGTTCCCAAAAGTCTCTCTTTCACACGAAAGGGAGGCTTTTTTATTTACAACCTATGGACGTAACTGCAATTTTATGGTATACTATATCGGTTAAAGTGGGGAGGTATAGGACTATGCGCGTTTTGGGCATCGACCCGGGGTATGCCATTGTGGGCTGGGGCGTTGTGGAGTACATCAGCAACCGCTTTGCACCCATCGGCTACGGGGCGGTCATCACCGAGAAGGACACGCCCTTTGAACAGCGCCTCGTTGAAATTTATGAGAGCGTATTCGACATCTGCAAGCGCTACCGGCCCGAGGCCCTCTCCATCGAAAAGCTGTACTACCAGCACAACCAGACCACCGTCATCGGCGTGGCCGAGGCCCGCGGCGTCATTGTGCTGGCCGCGGCGCAGTGCGGCGTGCCGATCTACGAATACACACCCATGCAGGTCAAGCAGGCCATCACCGGCTACGGCAAGGCCGTGAAGAAGCAGATTCAGGAGATGACCCGCATAATGCTGCACCTCGAGTCCGTCCCCAAGCCCGACGATACCGCCGACGCCCTCGGCATGGCGATTGCCCACTGCCATTGCAGCCGCAGCCGGTTGATGGGGACACCGGTGAGATAATCTCTTGCCTTCCCCCAAGTGGGGGAAGGTGGCCCCGCAGGGCCGGATGAGGGATGAGGTTTCCGCAATCACCCATTTGCGTGCGGTACCCGACAAGCTGCCCCTCGGGCGCCTTCCCCCCCAAGGGGGAAGGCTTTCCATCATACAAAAGAAGGACACACCATGATCTACTGCCTTACCGGAAAAATCATCAGGAAAACGCTGGATTCCGTCGTCATCAGCTGCGGCGGGGTCGGCTATTTTGTCCAGATCCCCGCCACCACCGGCGAGGCCCTGCCCCCCGCCGGGCAGGAGGGGACCGTTTATACGATTATGAACGTCACCGAAAACGACGTCTCGCTCTACGGCTTTGCTGCCGAGGAGCAGCGCGACTGCTTTAAGATGCTGACCGGCGTCACCGGCGTCGGCCCCAAGGCCGCGCTGTCCATCCTGTCCATCATGACGCCGGAAAAAATCGCGCTGGCCGCGTCCAGCGGCGACCACAAAGCATTCACCAAGGCCGCGGGCGTCGGGCCGAAGCTGGCCCAGCGCATCACGCTGGAATTGAAGGACAAAGTCGGCAAGGGACTGGCCGCGGGCACGGGCTTCTCCGGCAATATTGCCGCCCCGGCCCCCAGTTCTGCGCCCGCGCAGGCCGCCGCCGCGCTCGTCAGCCTGGGCTATGCGCCGTCGGACGCTGCCGCCGCCGTGGCCCGCGTCGACGAGACCCTCTCCGTGCAGGAGATCATCACCATCGCGCTGCGCAATCTGTCGCGCGTGTAACAGAAGGGGAGTGCCGAATTGAACCAGGAATACACCGTGGACCCCAGCCGTCTCGTCAGCCCCGATATGACCCCCGCCGACACGGAGGAAGTCAGCCTGCGCCCGAAAACCCTGGACGATTACGTCGGTCAGGAGAAGGCCAAGGGCAACTTGAAGGTCTATCTGCGGGCGGCGCAGCAGCGCGGCGAGCCGATGGACCACATCCTGCTCTACGGCCCGCCGGGCCTGGGCAAAACCACGCTGGCCGGCATCGTGGCGCAGGAGATGGGCGTACAAATTCGCATCACGTCCGGCCCCGCCATCGAGAAGCCCGGCGACCTGGCCGCCCTGCTGACGAACCTGCAGGAGGGCGACATCCTCTTTATCGACGAGATCCACCGCCTGTCGCGTCAGGTCGAAGAAGTCCTGTACCCGGCTCTCGAGGATTTCGCGCTGGACATCATGATCGGCAAGGGGCCGAGTGCCCAGAGCATCCGCATCAATCTGCCGCGGTTCACGCTGGTGGGCGCCACGACCCGCGCGGGCCAGCTGACCGGGCCGCTTCGTGACCGCTTCGGCATCCTGCTCAAATTAGAGCCCTACAGTCCCCGGGAGCTGGGCCGCATCATCCTGCGCAGTGCGGGCATTCTGGGCGTGCCCATCACCGAGGGGGGCGCGCTGGAGCTGGCCCGCTGTGCCCGCGGCACGCCGCGTATCGCCAACCGTATGCTCAAGCGCGTGCGCGACTTTGCCACCGTGCAGGGAGACGGCACAATTGACGAGGAGACCGCCATTGCCGCCCGCAAGTGGATGGACATTGACGAGCTGGGTCTGGACGAGCTGGACCGCAGTGTCCTGCGCGCCATCATTGAGATGTACGGCGGCGGCCCCGTCGGTCTGGAAACGCTGGCCGCAGCCCTGGGCGAGGAGAGCGTCACCCTGGAGGACATCTGCGAGCCGTACCTGATGCAGATGGGCATGCTGACCCGCACGCCCCGTGGCCGCTGCGTGACCCGCCTGGCCTATGAGCACCTGCACATGGCCGTGCCGAAGCGCTTTGACGACGAGGATTCCGGCCAGACAAGTATGTTTTAAATAAGGGCAATACCGCATAATTCTAAGTGCCGATACGGCGAGCGAGGTGCGGCAGCTG
>OLGO01000255.1_pt1 | contig 56820 bp, 58 predicted proteins | sample 1605861 | NCBI WGS metagenome assembly OLGO01 (sample SAMN03283253) | human gut metagenome | biome: human-associated habitat; material: feces | host: Homo sapiens | place: USA | collected 2013
AGATTATATAAAGGATCCGAAGGAGAATGGTTACAGGAGCCTACATTTGATTGTGATGGTAACAGTGTATTTTTCAGATCACAAATGCAATGTACCAGTAGAAATTCAGCTTAGGACAATCGCTATGGAGTTTTGGGCAACCCTGGAACATCAGCTCAGATATAAAAAGAGCGGGGAGTTTACCGACGAGATGGCAGATGAGCTTTACCACTGTGCTCAAATAAGCGCTGAGCTTGATGAAAGAATGAACAAATTAAAAAAGATAAGCGACTATGAAAAAAAGCTTGGAGAGAACACGAAGGAACTGTCCAAGGAATAAAAAAACAGAAGATAATATAAAAATGGAGCTGCCTCAGATTGAGAGGCAGCTTATTTTTTACATTAAGCATGGCGTATATCTGTGTATTCTGATATCTCTCTATTGGTAGTTATGATATCTGTTTTACTGAGCTGATGAATGTCATGATGACCGGTAATTCTTGCAAAAGTTTTCAGCTCATCGTTGACTGCTGTCAAATAGTTAGTTAGACGCTTAGCAGATTTTTCGATGTCTATTCTGCTTTCCAGCCGGCTGTCTTGGGTGGCTACGCCTACAGGACACTTGCCGCTTTGGCATATTCTATACTGCTGACATGCTATGGCTATCATAGCGGACGTACCTATGGCGACTGCTTTTGCGCCCATGGCAAGAGCCTTGGCTATATCGCTTGATACTCTAAATCCTCCTGTGATGATGAGATCTATATCAAGTCCATGCTCGTCTAAATATTTTTTTGCTCTGTAAAGGGCATATATGGTAGGCAGAGAGGTGGAGTCTCTGATGATTTTAGGACTGGCTCCTGTAGCTCCGCCGCGACCGTCTATCGTTATAAAGTCAGGTTCTGCATAAGTGACATACTCCAAATCGTCTTCAATTCTGCCTGCAGCGATTTTGATTCCTATAGGCCTTCCTTCGCTCCTTTCCCTGAGTTCTGTAACAAAAGCCTTTAAGTCATCTTTTGAATTGATATCTGGGAACTTTGAAGGGCTTATTATGTCTTCACCTTGGATTTTTCCGCGCACCTTTGCTATTTCGGCTGTTACTTTAGCTCCCGGAAGATGACCGCCCATGCCGGGTTTGGTGCCTTGACCGATTTTGATTTCTATGGCGTCGCTGGATTTTAAGTTTTCATCTGTGACGCTGTACATGTTAGGTATGATTTCAAAGATATATCTGTATGCATTTTCCTTCTCTTCCGGAAGGATTCCGCCTTCGCCGCTGGCCATGGCAGTCTTAACTGCGGCGCTTCCTTTGGACAGAGCAATTTTCGCTCTTTTGGAAAGAGCGCCGAAGGACATGTGCGTTATATAAACCGGCGATTCTATTGTCATCGGCTTTTTTGCGTTTTTCCCTATGACCGTTTTGAGAGAAACTTCTTCGCTTTCCAATAGTGGAGGGGGATTGAGCTGGTTACCCATGATCAGAATATCATCCCATGAAACTACGGGTTTGGCAGTGCTCATCGGTGCGATTATGCTCTTTCCCGTCTTGGCCATTTGATGTATATCGGACATGTATATCTCTTTATCATCGTTAGGTCTTGCGTATTCCTGAAGATATTCTGATATATCACCATCGGCGTCGACAGTACCGGACGATATTTCTTTTTCTGGGATATCAGGCAATTCTGCCTCGGCTGTTTCTTCTTCTATTTCCTCGAACATGGATTTAGGCACTCCGCACATGGGGCATGTCCAACTGTCAGGAAGATCGGCGAACTTTGCGCCTTCTTTTGCCTCGTCATATATATAACCACACATCAGGCAACGATATCTCTTCATGCTTACCTCCTTAAATGCGAAACTGATTTTACTATACGCTTTTGTAAATAAAAGAGTATCACTAAATCGTGAAAAAAACAACTGCTTGTTTACAGTATTGCGTCAACCCTCGGAACAGATATTGACGAACAGCATCATAAGATGATACATTAAAGTCAAAAGTATGCATGGAGTGCGGCAATATATGGTAATTTTGATAGCAGGCAGTTCCCACACAGGCAAAACGCTGCTTGCGCAAAGACTGTTAGAAAAGTATAAATATCCCTATTTTTCCATAGACCACTTGAAGACTACCTATGGCCTATAGTGAAAGAAATTATAAAAACCAACATATAAAATATGTATGCTTGATAATGACAGACGGTTATATAAAAAACCATAAGCAGGATATTTTAGCCCATGAAAATATCATAGAAAAAAGGCTGCAACCGGGAGAAGTCGACATAGAACAGTTTTCTGAAGAAAACCGATACAACTTGGATATGTGCCGGCTATACAGGTACAATTATGCTTTGTTTGATGATGAGTATGAATTGGATTTAAATAATTTATTTTCAAATGAAGCGGAGAGGACAAGGAAGTAAGATGAGAAAAATTTTGGCTGTAATGTTGTCTGTTGCCATGATATTCGTAATGACAGCGTGCGCCGGAGATTCTACAGAGGAAAACGGTGACGGCAATCAGGATTTGACAGAATATCGTTTCTCGAGCACCTATGTACTCGTTTTGAGAGATAAGGACGAAGAGGACATTTTAAATTATGACCAGGCTGTGGAAGACGTTTTTGGCATCGATGCTCAATATGGGCAAGAAGCTCATTTGGAGGACAATTTTTTATTTATCAAAGCAACTGTTGAACAGAAGAATGCCCTTATTGACCATAATGATGAGCTTTTAAAACAGTTTTCTGAACAATTGTCACAAAAGAACGAGGCATATAAAGTAGAATATTCAAAAGATTATTCGGCTATGAAAATCCATATGGATTATGAAGAATTTGAAAAGGCTTTTTCCGGAGGCGAAATGTTCGATTTCGGACTGGATATAATGTCAGTAACAAGTCTGGTACTAGCCAACAGAGTGCTCTCCAACGCGGATAGTTCTGATTGCATAGAAGTAGAGATAATCAATGCTGACAGTGGATTTGTTGTCAATAAGGGATTGTTTCCTTATGAAAGCATTAACATGACGTATGAAGACTGGCAGAAAAGTCAATCGGAGGATGTGACGTCATCTTCTGAATTGGAGGGATATGATAGAATCAAGGCTACGATAACAGAAATAACTGATGAAAAGATAATATTTGAGCCTGCTGACGACGCCAAATTCTATGCTGATGACGATAGGCTGGAGCTCTGTCTTGACAGCGTGTATGCTGACGATGTTTATCTGGATTGTCAGCTCAGCGCAGGGGAAGAGGTTGTGCTGAATGTAGATGGAAAGTATGCTTTGCATGAGGACCAAGATGATATACCAGATATCGCCCCTGTATCGGTCATCCCTGCGAAGTATTTTCCTGAAGATGCGAAAAAAGTATGACAGCGGCATACTTTTTTCAAAAAAATTGATACTTTGTATAATGCTTTCTCCATATAAGTATCAATCGCCTATTTATCAATCGCCGCTTGTTAGCTCCGTCGATGCTTAGATATTTTGCCGCAGGTTGGCATGCAACCATATGATAGTGCGTGCCTCCTAAATGTTGTCTTTATTTTTCGTCGAAAGCCGTTTGTATACCTCATACCCGTATACCGCCGAATCATAAATTCAGTATTTCTCAGGATTTGCAGCTGTAATCATTATTAGTCTTGTGACAAGGGAACGTTCACGTTTTTGAAGCTTTGTAGATATCTTAGGAAAGCCTGACAGTATGGGATTTCCGGGCATAGATACAAAAACAGCCCTCCAATTTGAAGGGTTGTTTTTGTATTAAAGATTGTTACTTAATATGGAGCTAGTGAAGGGAATCGAACCCCCAACCTGCTCATTACGAATGAGCTGCTCTGCCATTGAGCCACACTAGCGAATAAAACTTTGCAAAACTATGGGCGACGATAACGAACATATTATACTACAGGATTATAAAGATTGCAATTAAGTTTATCTTTTAAAATCAAATAAAATTTTGAAGGCTCCCTTGCCAGGGATTCTTTCTCTCTCTTGGGGAGCCTTTTTATTACAGCTTCCATTCTTGAAGCCAAAGATCTGTCATTGCAGCTCCACGCTGCTTCTATTTTGACAGCGCCATGGCTTTTAGTGTACTTGGCGCCTTTTCCCAAGCGGTGTTCTTGGAAGCGCCGGTGAAGATCGGTGGTAATGCCGGTATATATAGATCCGTCACCGCATCTGAGCATATAGACGTAATACATCAAATCTTTCCTTCTTCTTTTAAATAACGTAGAAATCCGCGGCATCCTCTGTCGATGTCATCAAAAGTTTTATCGAAATCACCTGTATACCAAGGGTCTGCAATATCGCCCGGCCGGGAAGTGAAGTCGAGAAGACTGTAAAGCTTCGGGGCTTGTGTTTTCCCCAAAAGCCTTAGGGCGTTGCGTCGATTATTTTCGTCCATTATGATTATGTAGTCGTAATAATCGTAATCCTTTTTTGTCATCTGCACTGCAGTCTTGCCCTTGGTAGATATGCCGAGAGGTTCCAGCTTGTTTCTGGTTCCGTAGTGAACGGGATTACCGATTTCTTCGCGGCTGGTAGCTGCAGAAGCAATTTGAAATTTATCAGCCAGACCTGCTTTGTTAACCATATCTTTCAATAAAAATTCAGCCATAGGGGAGCGGCATATGTTGCCGTGGCACACGAACAGTACTTTAATCATATTTTTCCCTTTCGTATATAATTTAACCGTGATAGAAATTAAGTGCAGTTTAATCTTCTATAATATCTTTCTGTGCTGTTGAGCCTGTGGTCAGCCCTTTGCAAGCCCCTTTGCAAAAATTGTATCCGAATAAGACACCTGCCAAGAATAGGGAAGACCCAAGTCCCGAATAGAAAACGGCGATGAATCGTTCCGGAGCTAAATTCAGCGCACGGATGCTGATGCCGAATGTTATCATGAAGGCCATTATAATAAAAGACTTTACGTCAAAGAAATTTAAAAAGAATTGGCGTTCTTCCTCATAATTGCCAATGCGTTCAGTATGCTTTCTCACCAATTTTCCGAATATAAACTTTTGAAAAATGAGAAAAACTATTGCGGATAATATGAAATTTAAAATTGCAATATGGTGCTGATAGGCTAAATTTGCGAACAATATCCAGTATGACTGTTTCCAACATTGTTGTCAAGCAAATTCAGCAATATATGACTTATTGCAGAAAGCGTTCGTAGCTGAATTTTCCCATAGCTTTTTTCAATAAAATCAATGCGATAACAGCGAATACGCATCCTAATATCAGCAATATCCAAAGATCGATTAACAATACGCCTGCCAACTGGCCGACGATGAGCAAAACTATGGGGAGAACCAAAAAAGCCGCTCTCTGCTGCGCGTCTTCTACGCTTTGTGATTTGACAGATACTCGTACTATAAGTGTAATCGCTATCATTGATATGGCAGGGGAGACCAAAAGCAAAATAATCAGCCAGTTGAAATCCGGTATAAGCAAATGGTCTGCGATGAAAAACATTTCCGTTTCCAATACGATAAGCATTATCGCAAACGATATGAGAGAAACCAGCATGCTCAATATGAAAGACGCCAAGACTTTTGCTCTGAAAATTTCTTTTAAAGACAGAGGGCAATATAACAGAGTTTCCAGAGTATGCTTTTCCTTTTCGCCCGTGAAAGATGTGGCGGCCATTATGGAGGCAACCATTATGGGGATTATAAGGAAGAAGATTGGTAAGATATAGTTGAATATGGCATCGATTACAGCTAAGCTGAAATTTTCTCCTTGATATTGAAAAGGTAAAAGCTGCAAAAGCTTTTCGAAGTCGGAAGCTTCGCTTGGTGCAAAAAATACTGCCAGTAACATTACGGTAGGGAGGAATACCGTAAGCACGAGAGGCACGATGAATAACGTAGAAAACATGCGCTTGTTCTTTGTTATGGTATGCATATCCTTTTTTATTATGGCTTTCATTCCCGTTTTCATCATTTTCCCTCCTTTTCTGATGAAGTCAAGCTGAAATATATATCTTCCAGGCTAGGCAGCTGAGCGGAAACACCGTATATTTTTCCGCCGGCTTCTACTATACGATTGACTATAGCCGGTATGTCTTCTTCTGACTTTAAATTTATTTCAAATGTGTTATTCGATATCTTATTCAGACCGGCAATAGATGGGCATTTATCCACCTTTATCTTTACGTTTACTCCTAAACTGATGCGCGAGCGCAGCTGCTGCAAAGAGCCGTCGGCAAACAGATGCCCTTTGTCTATAAGCCCGTAGCGCGTACAGATTTCCTGAGCGTATCTGAGTTGATGTGTGCAGAGAAACACGGTGACACTGCTTTCTTCAGCCAGATTGCGGATAACAGAGTGGACTTTCTGTGTGCTTTCAGGATCCAGACCTGACGTAGGCTCGTCGAGAAATAGCACCTTGGGCTGATGAATCAAAGCCCTGGCTAAGGAAAGTTTTTGACGCATGCCGGTTGAGTAAGCAGATAATTTTTTGTTAGCAGCGTCAGACAACTCCAGCTCTTCAAGGAGCACTTTGGCACGGCGCAGGCTTTCGCTTTCAGGAATATTAAAGACAGAGCCATAAAATATGAGGTTTTCTAAGCCTGTCATATGGTCATACATTTGAGCATGTTCTGTTAACACACCTGAGAGGGAGTGTATTTTTTCCGGCTCTTGTGATGGACTCAAACCGAAAACAGTACAGCTCCCGGAGGTAGGGCTGATCATACCGTTGAGAAGCTTTACAGTTGTAGTTTTGCCTGCTCCGTTGGGACCTAAAAACCCGAAAATCTCTCCTTGTTCGAGAGAAAGCGTTATGGAGTCCAACGCTTTTTTGCCGTCAGCATATGTTTTCGACAGTTGTTCTATTGTTATAACATTCATATGACAGTCTCCTCATTTTTTCTATGACGTATTGCTTCTTTGGTCAGCTGAGGTTCATACCCAATCAATTCATCAATGCTTATATTGAAAAAAGCAGCTAATTTAGGCAGAAGAGCGATATCGGGATAAGTGGAAGCAGTTTCCCACTTTGAAATCGACCTCCAATAATATTATAAGACTATCGATTTTATATTACAACGGAGGCAAACTATATTATTGTTGAAAAAGTTTCGCATTGGGAAACTTTTTTGAATGATGTTTCAACATAAAAGGGGCCGCCTCTAATTATTTCTTTTTATTTTGTCAATAGCAATGTATAATATTATAGACTTAAATTAAATAATGGGGGATATGGAACATGAAAAAGGTAAAAATAACTGTTTTGAAAACTACTTTAGATAAAGAACTGGCGGATGAATATGGAGCAGAAGGTTTGACAGCATGCCCTATGATGAAAGAAGGCCATATACCAGTACGTATTTGCTTTAGCCCATGGCTGCGGAAAGGAACTTTTTTATTACGGCGACTGGATATCAAAGCCCAATGTAGCCATAGTGAGCTGTAACGACGGTCTCAGGCCTGTCATAATGAAGCTTGAGGCTACCGACGAAGAGTCGAAGATAGACTATACCCCGGTAAGATAGGGCACTTCAGCAAGATATGGTACTTCAGTAAGATAGGACGTGTTAATGAGGCTTATGGAATTAAAATATTATACTGTGGACGGACTTTACGGGTGGGATCAGGAAAAATTCACAGATCCCGTAATGAAAATAGGAGGATGTGCGGCTGTGACTGCTTGTGACAGCTGTATTTATTTCAGCAAGTATATGGACAGGAAAGAACTCTGTCCCTTTGACACATCGTCTGAAATCACATCAAAAGAATACAAAGCTTTTGCCAAAATCATGAAACCTTATCTGCATCCCAGATGGCAGGGAATAGATACTTTAGATATATATATCGACGGAATAAGCCATTATTTTGAAGATGCAGGAGAGACTGGGATAGAAGTAAAAGGCTTTGGCGGAGAAGAGCCTTTTGAGAAAGCAGCTGCCGCTCTGAAGCGTCAAATTGAAAAGGGAATTCCCGTGCCGTGCCTGACCCTTAAGCATCATGACAGCGCTTTTAAGGATTTTGAATGGCACTGGTTCATGATTACAGGATATGAAGAAAGGGAAGCGGCTGCAAACCTTGATGATTTGTCAAGCCGCACGTATGTCAAGGTGGTATCCTATGGGGAGTGGGTATGGCTGGATTTTGAGCGATTGTGGAATACAGGATATGATAAAAAAGGCGGACTCATTTTCTTCGAAGTATAGTTAAGCCTTAGCTACGTATTGGCAGTATTCTTCGATGGGGCAGCTGTCGCATTTGGGTTTTCTGGCATCGCAGCATTGCCGGCCGTGGAAGATAAGGCTGTGATGAGTTCTGGACCATCTTTCTTCCGGTATTCTTTCCATGAGGGAAAGCTCAGTTTTCAAAACGTCTTTTTCGTCAGTGAGACCGATTCTGTTGGCAACTCTGAAGACATGAGTATCAACAGCGATTCTTTGATGGCCGAAGCCCACTGATAAAACTACATTAGCAGTCTTTCTGCCAACTCCCGGAAGCGAAATAAGAGCGTCATAGTCATCAGGAACTTCACCGCCGAATTGATTTACCAGAGCTTTTGCCAGTCCCACGATGTTTTTCGATTTAGTTTTGTACATACCGATGCGTTTTATGTATTCCGCCACCTCGTCAGGGTCGGCTTCTGCCAGCTCATAAGGCGTAGGATATTTTTCAAACAGAGCAGGCGTAACCTGGTTTACTGACTTGTCGGTAGTTTGGGCTGACAAAACTACGGCTACCAAAAGCTGAAAGACGTTGATGTGATCCAGAGCGCATTCTGCTTCAGGATAAGTCTCTTCCAATATATCCAAAATTTTATTTATATCTTGTTCTTTTACCATGATTCTACCTCCACGAGTATTTTAACACAGGTCCTTGCTTTAGACAAAAAAATTTAAAATTTGTGCCGAAACGTCGTTTTGTGATAAAATACATGAGAAATATCAAAGACTCGGAGGGGAATTATATGATAATTGATTTTAAAAATATGAAAACAGAGGTTTTACACAACTTCAAGGGCGGTGAATCAGATACGCTGGCCAGGATGTTTACAGATGATAATAACCGTATAATGTTTGGAAAACTGCAGCCGGGAGCATCCATAGGCTTGCACAGACACGAGGGCAGCAGCGAGATTATTTTCATTCAGGAAGGCAAGGGCAAAGTGCTGTTCGAAGGGAAAGATGAGCATGTAGAAAAAGGTGACGTTCATTACTGCCCTGAAGGATGCCGGCACAGCTTGATAAACGACAGCGATGATGATTTGATATACTTTGCGGTAGTGCCGCAGCACAGATTTATGTAAATTCGCTGACAAAATCTTTTTATTTTTGTAATTTTGTCAGCGTCAACGAAACCGCAGCGATTAAACAATATTTTCAATAGTGTAATTTTTATTTTCTCTTTGCAAACAGCGCCAGCAATCTCAGGAAAATATTTATGAAATCCAGATAAAGCTGCATAGCGCCGTAAATATAAAGCTTTCTGTCGCTTCCAAGGGAAGCCATACCGATTTCTCTTATCTTGTTCATATCGTATGCAGTTATGCCGAAAAACAGGAAAAGCACAGCGCAGTCTATGAATATTTCCATCATAGTGCTTCTCAATAAAAACAGATTGATAAGACTTACGACTATGGCGACCAGCAGTGTTATCATCAGCATTGGACCCCAATGGCTCAAGCTTTTTTTGCATCTATATCCATATAGAGCGAATCCACCGAATAAAACGGCGCCGGCCAGGAAGAGCAATATTATAGAGCTCATTTCATAGACGGCAAATATTACAGAAAGGGTTATACCGTTTAGTACGGCGTATGCGAAAAACAACACGCCTACTGCTGTAGGGGATAACTTTCTGAATAAGAAAGAAAACAGCAAAACTACAACAAGTTCAACGATGAGAAGAATAGTAAAGGTGTTTTCATAGAGAAAATACCAAAACAGGTTTGACGCATATGTCAGCCATGCGCACGCAGCCGTAACCAGCAATCCTGCTACCATCCACACGAAAGTCTTGAAGACGAAATCATTTTGATGCTGTATTACAGAAAGGTCCATTGAATCTTCTTTGTACATATATATCCTCCTTTTTATTTATTAGCGCCGCAGCACTTTTTGTATTTTTTCCCTGAACCGCACGGACAAGGGTCATTTCTGCCAGGTACTTTTTCTTTATGTACTGTTTTGGAGCGTTTGAATTCTTTAACAATATCGGCTCTTTTCTCTTCAGTTAAAACGTCGTCCCACTGAGGCAGAGTGTAGAGATAGTCGGCATCTGCTTTAAGCATGTTGAAAAACAATTTTTCAAAGTCGACGTCCAGATCCAGTGCAGTATCTTCCTTGATATTTTCCAGCTGGTTGGCAGTATTTAAGCTGGTGTTTATGCCGTCCAAAAATCCCATGAATATAACGGGATTGGCGTCAAACTTTTTAACCAGTTCGTCAAAGCTGCCGGCAAGATGTTCCTCTTTATGGGAAAGAATATGCTCATATATACGTGTCTCAGTCTGGCTGTATTCTTTCCAAAAATCTTCAAAAGTTTCTTCTGTTTGATCTTCCATTAATTTTATCCATTGTTTATATAATGTCATTTTGTACCTCCGTTTATTAAAATCTACGCTTCATTATACTGAGAATGTCTCCGCATATGGCGCTGCCTGTCGGGAGAGGACCTGCGCCTCGACCGTAAAACATCAGCTCGCCCACCATATCGCCTGTAACGTATACAGCGTTAAACTCATTGTTGACGCCGGCCAGCGGATGGTCTTTGTCCAGGAAAGCAGGTGAGACCATATATTCGACCATACCGTCTCTCAAAGAAGCACGGCCTATAAGTTTTATCTTTTTTCCCGAATTTTCAGCAGCTTCTATATCATCGGAAGAAATCCCGGTGATGCCTACGGTAGGTATGGATTCCGGCGGGATGTGCTTGCCAAAAGCTAAAGCTATGAGTATAGACAGCTTGTTGGCTGCATCTATGCCCTCCACATCAGCAGTAGGATCGGCTTCTGCGAACCCTTTTTCTTGTGCATCTTTGAGGACTTCGTCGTATGAAAGGCCTTCTTCGGTCATCTTTGTGAGAATATAGTTGGTGGTACCGTTAAGTATACCCATTATTTCAACGAAGTTATTAGCCTGAAGCGGTCCGGTGAGGGCAGTCAAAACAGGTATCCCTCCGGCCACGCTGGCTTCGAAAAGAAATTCCACGTTATTTTTTCGTGCAGTTTCCGTAAGCAGCCTGTAGTTGGCTGCTATAGCTGCCTTGTTGGCGCTTACTACATGTTTTCCGTTCTCCATGGACTGGAGCATAAAAGAAGTAGCAGGTTCGATTCCGCCTATCATTTCTACAACTATATCTATATCCGGATTTTTGATTATATCATCAGGATCTTCCGTCAGGATGGAAGGTGATGCTTCTGCGAATCTTTTTTTATTTCTGTTGCGTCTGAGTATTTTGACGACTTCAGGCGTTACGCCGACACGCTTTTCTATAAGCTCTTTATTTTTCGTGAGAATGTGATAAGTGCCGCCGCCTACATTGCCGAAGCCAAGTAATCCGATCTTTGCAGTTTTCATGGTTTCCTCCTTTTTTAATGGCAAAATTATATAACAGTTTTGAAATTTTGTCTTTACCTTTTTTGAAAATTTGTTATTATTGTCAAGGAAGGAGGCTGGAAATGAGTCTTAATATTGTATTTGTTGAACCTGAAATACCACCTAATACAGGAAACATTGCCAGAACCTGCGCTGCGACGGATACAACGCTTCATCTGGTCAAACCGCTGGGATTTTCCATAGATGACAAACATCTTAAGCGGGCAGGTCTTGATTATTGGCCTTATGTCAATTTGGAAATTCATGAAAACCTTGTATCATTTTTGAACAAATATAAGGATGAAAGAATGTGGCTTGCCACTACCAAGGGTGAAAATCTTTATACGGAAGCGGCATATCAAGATGGCGATTTCATCCTGTTCGGCAGAGAAACCAAAGGGCTGCCAAGAGACTTTATCGATGAGAACAAAGAAAAAACCATAAGGATACCGATGAGTGAAAATACCAGAACAAGATCATTTAATCTGGCCAATTCGGCTAATATCATACTGTTTGAAGCACTTAGACAATTAGGTTTCCCGGGCTTGAAATAACCTGTCAGTTTTGGTATAATAATTGCATATATATTGGGCTTGGTACTAATCACAGGGCCTGTTATGACAGAGGTGAATGATGAAACTAAGTTATGGCTTGACAATTGAACAGACACAGAAACTCACCATGACGCCAGAGCTTATCCAGGCCATCCGGATACTTCAATTCAATACCCAGGAGCTGGATAATTTTGTACAGGGAGAACTGTTGGAAAATCCCGTTCTGGAATATGACAGAACGGCAGATATTGAGCCTCCGAAGGAGAAGCCCGATTTTGACTTGCGTGAAAAAATAAAAGAAGATTATGATGATATAAGTTATAGACAGTGGGAGTATTCCAAAGATAAGGAGACTTTTTCTTTCGAGCAGTTCGTCAGCAGGGATGAAACTTTGGAAGACTCTTTATTGCTGCAGCTGACCTTTTCCAAGCTAAAGGGCAAAGATTTAAAAATCGGAAGGTATCTGGTAGAATCCATAGATGAAAACGGATATCTAACAGCAGACATCCCAAAAGTAGCCCGTTGTTTTAAAACTACAGAAGAGCAGGTAGAAAAAGTTCTCGACGTTATACAGACTTTTGAACCTTTGGGCGTCGGCGCCAGAAGTCTTAAAGAATGCCTTATCATACAGCTGGCAGCAAAGGGACTTTTGGAAGACAGCATAGAATACATAATTTTAAATCATTTGGAGGATTTGGCTGAGAACAGACTTGGCAAAGTGGCCAAACAGCTGGGCATGCCTGTCAGCCAGGTTCAGATGGTGTGCGATTTGATAAGAACGCTGGAGCCTAAACCGGGAAGAAGCTTTGCCAGCGATGAAAATGTTAAATATATAGTTCCTGATGTGTTTGTAGAAAAAGTGGATGGAGAATATGTGGTATTTACCAATGAGTACAGCATACCGCACCTTATGGTAAGCCCGTATTATACCACTTTGTCCAAAGAAACCAAAAACGACGAAGAGGTTTCAAAATATCTTACGGACAAATTCAACTCGGCTTTGTGGCTGATAAAGAGCATAGAACAGAGAAGACAGACTATATTTAATGTGGTCACTGCCGTTGCAGAGCATCAAAAAGAATTCCTCGACAAAGGTCCTAAGTATTTAAAGACTTTGACCCTTAAGCAGGTAGCAGATGTGATGGGAGTGCATGAATCTACAGTCAGCAGATCCATCAACGGGAAATATATGCAAACGCCAAGGGGCGTGTTTGAAATAAGATATTTCTTCTCCAGCGGCGTAACCGGCCATAACGGCGAAGGTATGTCCTCCAACAGCATAAAAACCTTTATAAAGGAAATTATAGATGGAGAAGACCCGAAGAAGCCTTACAGCGATCAGGAAATGGTAGAGATATTGAGCGAAAGAGGAATAGAAATTTCCAGACGTACAGTGGCGAAATACAGAGAAGGTATGAATATCTTATCCTCCTCCAAGAGGAGAAGATATGAAATATAAATTAAATAAAAACTAATTGTCATAATTAGAGTTTGGGAGGAAATTAAAAATGGCGATTAAAGTAGGTATTAGCGGTTTCGGAAGAATCGCGAGAGTTGTAATCCGTGCGGCTATGGACATGCCTGAAATCGAGATTGCAGGAATAAACGTGAGAAATGCAGATCTCGAGTACATGGTTTACATGTTGAAGTATGACACAACCTTTGGGAGATTTCCAAAGAGCTTGGACAAATACGATGAGGGCTTGATCATAGATGGGAAGAAGGTTCCCGTTTACAGCCAGACCGAAGCAGTTAATATCCCTTGGAAGGAATGCGGAGCTGAATATATAGTAGAGGCTACCGGCGCTTATGTTACTACAGAAAAATCTATGGACCACATCAAGGCAGGAGCTAAGAAAGTTATAATTTCAGCGCCGGCCAAGGACAAAGTGACGCCAACTTTTGTTTACGGAGTAAACCATAATGAATATAAGCCTGATATGCAGGTTATTTCCAACGCTTCCTGCACCACCAACTGTCTGGCTCCTCTGGCAAAGGTAATAGAAGACAACTGGGTTATAAAAGAAGGTCTGATGTCCACTATCCATTCTGCTACAGCCAAGCAAAAGGTAGTTGACGCTCGTTCCATGAAAGACTGGAGAACAGGAAGAAGCGTATTCGGCAATGTTATACCTTCAACAACCGGAGCAGCTAAAGCAGTAGGACTTGTAATTCCTTCTCTCCAGGGCAAGCTTACAGGTATTTCATACAGAGTTCCGACAGCCAATGTTTCGGTGGTAGACCTTAATGTTGTTCTTGAAAAACCGACCAGCTATGCTGAAATATGTGAAAAGGTCAAAGAAGCGTCTGAGACTTACATGAAAGGCGTTCTGGAATATGTGGATGACGAGGTGGTTTCCAGTGACTTCGTGGGCGACCCTTGCACATCTATATTTGACGCCAGAGAGGGAATAGAACTTAACGATCATTTCTTTAAATTCATCGCCTTCTACGATAACGAATTCGGCTATTCCAGCAAGATCCTCGAAATGATCAAGCATATACATAGCGTAGGCTGATTTTAAAGTAAAGGAAGGCTTAAAAAATGAAAAAAACTGTTAGAGACATAACGGTCAAAGGTAAGAAGGTTATTGTAAGATGTGATTTCAATGTGCCGCTTAAGGACGGAGAAATTACTGATGATACGAGAATAAAGGCGGCGCTTGCAACTATAGAGTACCTTATGGACGAAGGGGCAGCGGTAATACTTATGTCTCATCTGGGAAGACCTAAGGGAGAACCTGATCCGCAGTATTCTCTCAGACCTGTAGCCGAAAGATTATCAGAGCTGCTGGATACAGAGGTCATCTTCGCTCCATCAGACAGAGTGGTTGATGAACAAGTAAAAGCTAAAGCGGAGTCCCTCGTTCCGGGTCAGGTGATGCTCCTTGAAAATGTTCGCTTCAGAAAAGAAGAAACTAAAAATGGTGAGGATTTTGCCAGGGAGTTGGCTTCATTGGCAGATATATATGTAAACGATGCTTTTGGAACCGCCCACAGAGCACATGCCTCAACAGCAGGTATAGCGGCATTTTTACCTGCAGTTTCAGGATTTTTGATAGAAAAGGAAGTTAAGTTCCTCGGAGAAGCGCTTGATAATCCAAAGAGACCTTTTATTGCCATAATGGGCGGAGCCAAAGTTGGAGATAAGATACCGGTAATTAAAAATCTCCTCAATAAGGTGGATGTTCTTATGATAGGCGGAGGAATGACTTATACCTTTTATAAAGCTATGGGCTACCAAATAGGCACATCTATTTTAGACGAGGAAAGTATAGATTTGGCAGCATCTTTGATGAAAGAGGCGGAGGAAAAGAAAGTAAGAATGCTTCTTCCTAAAGATGTGGTATGCGGTGAAGAGTTTAATAATGATACGAAAACCGTTATTTGTTCGGCAGACAGCATTCCTGAAGGAATGATGGGCCTCGATATAGGACCGGAAACGGCAGCTGCTTATGAGAATGAGATTAAGCAAGCCGGCACTGTAGTGTGGAACGGACCAATGGGAGTATTTGAGATGGAAAACTTCTCTAAAGGTACGCTTGCTGTGGCTGAAGCGCTGAGCGAGTCAGAGGCTGTGACACTAATAGGCGGAGGAGATTCGGCAGCAGCCGTAACGCAATTCGGTCTGGCTTCAAAGATGACGCATATCTCCACCGGAGGAGGAGCTTCTTTGGAGTTCCTGGAAGGCAAGGAACTACCGGGAATAGCAGTTTTAGAAGACAAATAGGAGAGAGAAAATGAGGATACCCTTTATAGCCGGTAACTGGAAGATGTATAAGACTGTGAAAGAAGCGAGACTCTTTGCACAGGAATTTAAAAAACTGTATCATGATACGGACGTTAAGACAGCGATTTTTGCGCCGTTTACTCAGCTTCAGGCTCTCAAGGAAGAACTGGAGGGAAGCGGAATAGGTGTTGGAGCGCAAAACGTACATTATGAAAAGGAAGGAGCTTTTACCGGTGAGGTTTCTGTTGCTATGCTTCAGGAATTGGGTATTGATTACTGCTTAGTAGGCCATTCCGAAAGACGTCAATATTTCGGCGAGACGGACCAAACGGTCAATCTTAAGCTGAAAGCTCTGCTTAAAACCGATATTTTGCCGATCGTATGTGTAGGGGAGAATCTTGAGGAAAGAGAAAACGGTCATGCCGAGGAACTGGTTTCTTCTCAGATTAAAGCCGCTTTTGATGGTATAGAAGATTGCAAGGCTGCAAAAGTTACGGTGGCTTATGAGCCTATTTGGGCTATAGGAACAGGAAAGACTGCCACGCCGGATCAAGCCAATGAGATGTGCTCTTGCATAAGACAAACTTTGACATCTTTGTATGGTGAAGAAACAGCTGATATGATCGTTATACAGTATGGCGGTAGCGTAAAACCTGAGAATGCTTCTGAAATCATGAACATGGATGAAATAGATGGAGCCTTGGTGGGAGGTGCAAGCCTGGACCCATTAAAATTTATTCAAATTGTCGATTTTTAGCTTGATTTACAAACGTATTATATGATATACTATTCAAGCTATAATATTAGGAGGAAAATTATGAGACTTTTCTTAATGATCTTATTGGCAATTGCAAGCGTTGTCCTTATTGCAAGTGTACTTTTGCAGTCAGGCAACAGTGCAGGTTTGTCAGGCTCTATTGCAGGCGGAGCGGAACAGCTTTTCGGAAAGAAGAAGAGCAAAGGATATGAAGCTATCTTGGCTAAGATTACAACAGTAGGCGCTGTTCTGTTTGTAGTTTTGTCTTTGACGCTTGTGGTTATGGACAAATAGCTTCGGTATAATAGTATATTATTTTATTAAATATTTATTCACTTTAATATAAGAGGTGCAAAGCTGTGCCTCTTATTCAGCGTTAGAAGTGAGCAGGAGGTATTATCATGGACATTTTTGCTGTATGTGCAGCTGCGTTCGGATTGATCGTTGCCTTTTGCCTGGCAGCGTGGATCCTCAAAGCTGACGAAGGCACAGACAGAATGAAGGAAATTGCCGGATACATCAGAGAAGGTGCGATGGCGTTCCTGAAAAGAGAATATAAGACAATGGCCATAGTAATTGTCGTTTTATTCTTGCTTATCGGTATAGGACTGCAAAGTTGGACAACCGCAGTACTATATGTATTTGGTGCACTGCTGTCAGTGCTGGCCGGATTCTTCGGAATGAAGGTGGCTACTGCCGGTAACGTAAGGACGGCTCAGGCCGCTAAAGAGTCCGGTATGAACAAAGCCCTGAAAATCGCTTTCAGAAGCGGCTCTGTAATGGGTCTTTGCGTATCAGGTTTAGGACTTTTGGGTCTCGGCCTTGTGATGGTTTTCCTGGATCTTGCTACCGTAACTCAGTGCGTTACAGGTTTCGGATTGGGAGCTTCTTCAATGGCTCTGTTCGGAAGAGTAGGCGGAGGTATTTATACTAAAGCTGCAGACGTGGGAGCTGACCTGGTAGGTAAAGTAGAAGCCGGCATCCCTGAAGACGACCCTAGAAATCCTGCTGTTATAGCAGATAATGTAGGCGATAACGTAGGCGACGTTGCCGGTATGGGTTCCGACTTGTTTGAATCATATGTAGGCTCAATTATTTCAGCCGTTACTTTGGCATCAGTTGCTGTAATGACATCCGCAGAGACTGCAACTTTCTCTGAGACTACAGCAGCGTTGTTCCCTCTGGTAATTTCGGCCGTAGGTATTATAGCATCTGTAATCGGTATTCTCTGTGTAAGAGGTAAGGAAGGCGGCAATCCTGCCAGCGCTCTTAACATGGGTACTTATATCAGCGGTATAATTGTTATTGTTGCAACTGTTTTACTTTCAAAGAATATGCTTGGCGATTATACTTATGCAGCAGCCATCATAGCCGGTCTTGTTGTAGGTATCGCTATCGGAAAGATTACTGAAGTATATACTTCATCTGATTTTAAATCTGTAAAGAAGATTGCAGACCAGTCCCAGACCGGTCCTGCAACTACGATAATCAGCGGATTGGGAGTTGGAATGATGTCAACTCTCTGGCCTATTATATTGATATGTATAGGCGTTTTCGTTGCATATCAGTTTGCCGGATTATACGGTATCGCATTGGCAGCTGTAGGTATGCTTTCAACTACCGGTATGACTGTAGCGGTTGACGCTTATGGTCCTGTTTCTGACAATGCAGGCGGTATTGCAGAGATGTCGGAACTGCCGCATGAAGTAAGAGAAATTACGGACAAGCTGGATTCAGTAGGTAACACTACTGCTGCAATAGGTAAGGGATTTGCTATCGGTTCTGCTGCTTTGACAGCTCTGGCTCTGTTTGCTTCTTATGCTGAAGTTACCCATCTGGAACTTATCAGCTTGCTTGATCCTATCGTAATCATAGGATTATTCATTGGTGCAATGCTGCCGTTCCTGTTCTCAGCTATGACTATGAACTCAGTAGGTAAAGCTGCTAATCAGATGATTGAAGAAGTAAGAAGACAGTTTAGGGAAGACAAAGGCATCATGGAAGGAACTTCCAAACCGGATTATGCTAACTGTGTTGATATTTCAACAAAAGCTGCTTTAAAGGAAATGATAGCTCCTGGTATAATGGCTATAATTGCGCCTCTGCTGGTAGGTATCGTATTGGGTCCTGCCGCTCTTGGAGGTATGCTTGGCGGTTCATTGTCATCCGGAGTGCTGCTGGCTATCATGATGGCCAATGCAGGCGGAGCTTGGGACAATGCTAAGAAGTACATCGAAGAGGGAAATTACGGAGGCAAAGGTTCCGAACCACATAAGGCTGCCGTTGTAGGTGACACTGTGGGCGATCCGTTTAAAGATACTTCAGGACCATCTATTAACATTCTTATAAAACTGATGACAATTGTGGCAGTTGTATTTGCTCCAATATTCGTTCAAATAGGCGGACTGTTATAAAAACATTTGATTTAAAGGACTTCCCGGTGGGAAGTCCTTTTTATAAAGTCTATACATTTTTATTCAATAAGGGAGGGCAGAATTAATGAACAACAACGAACCAATAACAGATGTCAGGACTTTGGGACCGGGTAAAACAATTATACTGGGCCTTCAGCATACTTTCGCTATGTTTGGGGCAACAGTGCTGGTACCGATCTTAACGGGCTTACCGATAGCAACTACGCTTTTAATGGCAGGCATAGGAACCCTTTTGTTCCATCTTTTAACAAAAGGAAAAGTGCCTGCTTTTTTAGGGTCTTCATTCGCTTTTATAGGAGGTTATACAGCTGTAGCCCCTATGCTTGAGGACGGGTCATCTAATACGGAAATGCTGCCATATGCTTGTGGCGGAGTATTTTGTGCAGGACTTTTATATCTTGTCTTGGCAGCTCTTATAAGAGGTTTTGGAGCAAAGAGAGTAATGAAATTTTTTCCTCCTGTTGTCACCGGCCCGATAATAATTTCCATAGGACTTATTCTAGCACCTTCTGCTATAAACAATTGCGCTACCGATTGGCCGATAGCCATCATAGCTTTAGCGACAGTTATTGTATTTAATATATGGGGAAAAGGCATGGCAAAAATAGTACCCATCCTTATAGGCGTAGCTGTTTCATATGTGGCGGCAATCATTATGGGAGAAGTTGATTTTACAGGCATACAAGATGAACCTATATTAGGATTACCTGAACTTATATTAATGAAATTTGATGTAAGCGCAATAATAACCATAATGCCTATAGCTCTTGCCACCATGATGGAACATATAGGCGATATTTCAGCCATAGGCGCTACTACAGGAAAGAATTATATAGCAGACCCTGGTCTGCACAGAACTCTTTTGGGGGATGGACTTGCTACTTGCTTGGCGGCGGCAGTAGGTGCGCCGGCTAATACTACATATGGAGAAAATACAGGAGTGTTGGCATTGACAAGAGTGTATGATCCGAGAGTCATGAGAATAGCAGCTTTGTTCGCAATAGCTTTAGCTTGTATACCAAAAGTATCTTTCGTAATAGAATGTATTCCTGCAGCGACTATAGGAGGGATATCTTTCATACTTTACGGAATGATTTCTGCGATAGGAATCAGAAACGTTGTTGAAAACCAAGTGGATTTTACGAGAAGCAGGAATACCATAATAGCTGCATTGATATTGGTTTGTGCGCTTGGGTTTAACTCTTTAGGTGGCATAACTTTTACCGTTGCAGGGGCAAATATAACACTATCCGGGCTGGCTATAGCATCCATAGTTGGTATAATCGCTAATGCGATTCTTCCAGGCAACGAATATGTGTTTAAAGAAGATGTTGAAGAAGAAAACGACAAGTTTCAGACATATAAGATATGATGGATAATGCGCATTCGCGATTTGAATGGGGGCGTGAGAAGTAGCAGAAAAAAGTCTGCAAAAGAGGTGATTTTGCAGACTTTTTGTTCAAAATTCGGATGTAAAAATTTAAAAGTGTATGGCTCTATCTGTTTTTGAATTCAGCAGGTCTTTTTTCAATAAAAGCCTTCATTCCTTCTTTTTGGTCCTCCGTACCGAAGCAACCGCCGAAAGCTTCCGCTTCGAGAGCAGAGCCGGAAAATAAATCCAGGTGATATCCCTTATTGATACATGTTTTAGCCATAGAAACGGCAATAGGAGCTTTTGAAGCTATTTTGCCTGCGATTTCTTCGCATACCGGCATAAGCTGTTCAGGGTCTACAACTTTTTCAACCAGTCCTATGCGAAGAGCTTCTTCAGCGCCAATGGTGTCGGCAGTAAGTATGAGCATTTTTGCCATGCCTTTTCCAACCAATTTGGAAAGTCTTTGAGTACCGCCAAATCCCGGTGTGATTCCAAGACCTACTTCCGGCTGACCGAATTTGGCTTTTGATGAGGCTATGCGAAAATCGCAAGCCATGGCCAATTCGCATCCTCCACCCAGGGCAAAGCCGTTTACAGCTGCAATGACAGGAGTTTCTATCTTTTCAATAAAATTCATTACTTTCTGACCATAAGAGGCAAATTCGCGTCCTTCAGGTACTGTCATTTGGCTCATCTGCACGATGTCTGCTCCGGCGACGAAAGAACGGCCTTCACCTGTAAGGATTACTGCTCTTACATTTTTATCGTTTTCAATCCTGTTAAATACATCGAAAAGTTCCTCCAGAACAGTTCTATTAAGAGCATTTAGAGCTTCAGGCCGGTTTATAGTCACATAACCTATGGGACCGGTTGTTTCATATTTAATGGTCGTGTACATATTTCAACTCTCCTTTCTTCGACAGTATTTTAACATTATATTGAAAACTTAGCAATGGCTATATGTTTATACTTGTTGTTTCAATTTTTCCAAATTGTGTTTTACTACAGGAATATTGATGACGATGAGTGTTAAAATTCCTTCAGCTCCTATATAAATGATATTGTAAATAAAGGAATATACCAATGGATTCATGCCTTCAGGAGCATACGATGCGAAAAAGATAAATCCGGAAAGAAAACTGCAAAGGAATCTGGCAAATATGCTTATAAGATATCCTATAACCAGTCCATGCTTTCTGTTGGATACAAGTCCGGATAATCCCATTAGTCCAAAAGCGAGGAAATAATCTAAGATTACCTGGGCAGGATGAACTATAGTCGGCTCCAGTATAAAGTTTAGGAGACCAAGAGCTGTACATGCAACAACTCCCTTGACTGCGCCGCAATAATATCCGCACAAACTGGCAGCCAGCATACTCATAAGAGTAATAGAACCGCCGTAAGGAAGATTTAGAAACTTAATCATTCCTAAAACTGTTGCCAATGCTATCAATACAGCACACAGAACTAACTGATATAAATTTTTACGTTGTTTAGATTGTGATGACATAAAAAATCCTCCTTTTTTATTTAGGAGGGGAACTGAACAAAAAATAATGTTCTTCTGCTTCCCTACGCCGGCATTAACCGGATCAGGTGTTGAGGGTTAAACCGCATCATATAACTGAATCAGCAGATATGAGCGGCAAGTCTCAGCATAAGCTCCCCTAGCACACCAGTATTATAGGACTATTTATAGTCATTGTCAAATATACTTTTCGATGGTATAATGAAGCGAGAATGTTGGCGATAAATAAAGCAAATTTAAAAGGAGTATTGATGAACAATAGAATTATAATTGAACCTGCTTTTAAAATAAGGGAGATTGCAAGAAATGCTCTTGCCGGAAAATGGTCAATAGTATATGGCGGAATGTTTATATACTTTATTATGTCGTCAGGCATAATGCAGCTCTTGGATTTTTTCTTTTCAACGATAAGAACAGTACTTCTCCCTTCAGGACAGTATATAAATGTTTCGATTGGATATGCCAGCTGGTTATACCAATTAGCTGTAAGCGGAGCCTTGATGTACGGGCTTGCTATGTTTACTTTGGCTTTTTTAAGAAAAAAAGAGACAGATTGTGGGTATATTTTTGAAGGCTTTGGTATTTTCGGAAAGACTTTTATATTGTATCTGCTGTATACAGTTAAAATATTTCTGTGGTCGATGCTGTTTGTGATACCAGGAATAGTAGCTACGTTCAGATACAGCCAGGCTTTTTATTTGCAGGTTGACCATCCTGACTGGAAGGCAAGCCAATGTATCAACGAGAGCAAGATACTCATGGTGGGCAACAAGGGAAAGCTCTTTTATCTTAACCTTACATTCATAGGGTGGTATTTCCTGGCCAATTTGCCTGCTATTATAATCGGAGAAATAAGTCCCGGCGGAATAGTGGATATATTATTGTGGATTGTCGGTTCGCTTCCGGTACTGATAGTTGACGTATATAGCTTCATGTCGCAGACAGTGTTTTATGAATTGGTAACAGACAAGTTGGTGGTTTTGGATAGCAGGGATTAAATAAGATATTGTTAAATAAGGTTAATACAAAGAAGGAGAGAGTTACTTCATGGAACATCGAATTGTAACTGAACCGGCCGCAAAAATAAGAGAAATAGCGCGCCATGCAGCCAGAGGCAACTGGTGGAGGTTGTTTTTAGGATTGCTGATATTTATCGGATTGATTTTTGCTGCAAGTTTTTTAACCGGGATTATCAACGAATTTTTACCGATGTATAGATACATAGTCATCGATGGGGAGTATATCTTTCTTAATGTTACGGGAATATTAACTCTGCCATTGTATTGGGTATTGCTGGCGCCTATGTATCTGGGTATATGCATGTTTATGATTAAAGCGTTCAGAACGAGACAAGTATCTTATGGCAGAATTTTTGCCGGCTATAAGTCCTTTTTTAAGGCTTTGGGCTTGTTGCTGCTGGTTTTTTTAAAGATTTTCGCATGGTCTCTTTTACTGATTGTGCCTGGCATTATTGCGATGTTTAGATACAGCATGGCAATGTTTTTGCTGACCGACAACCCTGATTGGAAAATAACTCAGTGTATCAATGAGAGTAAAAGATTGATGAAGGGAAATAAAGGAAAATTATTTTGCCTTTGCATATCTTTTATAGGATGGATACTTTTGTGGTATTTGTTCATGGCAGTGCTTATGATCATATTTGTAACAGCTTCTATAATCGTATTTCAGGCTATGACATATCATGAATATTTAATCTTTTTATCCATGTTTGTCATATTTATACCTATAATACTTATATCTATAATACCTTTAGCTTCATATATGTATATGACTGTGACAGTTTTTTATGAGTTGGTTACAGGAAATCTGGTAGTAACAAAGGAGCAAGAGCAGATTCCTCAAGGTTTACAGTAAAATAGAACGTAAAAAACCTCCTTGGCATAATATAAAGAAGATTGTGTTAAGGAGGTATCGTTTTGTCTGTACAAAGACATTATTTCCCCGGAAATAATACTCCGCTGGGATTTTTCTCTTATTATAAATACATTTTGGGACAAAGAGAGGCCAATCGCATTATTTGCATAAAAGGAGGCCCGGGAACGGGAAAATCTACTTTTATGAAAAAGATAGGGGAATATTTCTCAGAAAAAGGCGAAGACATAGATTTTCTCCACTGCTCAGCCGATGAAAATTCTTTAGACGGAATTGTAATAAAAAACAAAAAGATAGCCCTTATAGACGGCACCAGTCCTCATATTACAGACCCAATAACGCCGGGCGCCGTGGACAGAATAGTCAATTTAGGCGAGTATTGGAACGAAGAAGGGATAGCTGTCAATAAAAATGAGATAATTGATCTTAACGAAGAAACTTCTCGATGGTACAGAATCGCTTATAATTATCTTAATGCGGCTAAAAGCGTGTTTAGGAGCCTGGAGGAAGTATATTCACAAGCTCTGGAAGCCAGTGAGATATACAGAGTCATAGCGGATATAGTAGAAAGGGAATACGGAGAATATGATATTTGTCTGAGACCCGGGAAGGTTAAAAAATTCTTTGCCAGCGGCATAACAGCCACGGGAAATGTCAACTATATAACCAGCCTTTTAGGCAATATGGAAAAAATATATATGATTAATGTGCCTGTAGGATACAGCAACACCAGCCTAATGGAGATCGTATCGGAAGGCGCTGTCTACAGAGGTTTTGATATTGAAACATATTATTGTGCTATGAGCCCCGAGGAAAAGATAGAGCACATAATTATTCCTGAACTTAAGACTGCCTTCATTTCTGTCAACAGATATCACGATGTGGAACCATGGGAAATCGTCAATGTGGAGGGTAAAGAGCAACAGATAGCCTTTATAGATATGAACGATTATATGGACAGCATGGTTCTTCAAAACAATGAAGAATTGATAGAGACATTAAACGATGAGTATGACATACTTCTTAATAATACGGTAAAGTATCTGTCAAAAGCGAAGGAAGCGCATCTCATGGTGGAAAGCATGTATATCCCTAATATGAATTTTACTCAGATAGGTGCTCTGATAGAAGAACTTGAGACTGAACTTGATAAGTAAAAAAGTGCAACAGCGCTTTCGCACAGTTGGCTGATTATGCTTTATAAGCGCCCTTCCGGGCAGATGAGTTTTATTTTGAATCGTTTGTCCGGAAGGGCGCGTGCCGCTTGTCGGGAGTGCCGGCTTGTGTGAGTGCCGGCTGATGGCAGATTGTCACATGCCGACAAAGGAACTTTTCGGCATGTCTGAATTTGTTGTAAAAGCTAAATGGTATCCGAAAATCGTGATTTTGTTATCTGAAAAGATAACATTTTTTAAATTTCGGATAACATCGACTTTTACGTTTTGACCATTTACCTGGAAGCTGCAACTTTGGAACCGGTAAAAAAATAAACTGAATATTCCACATAACAGCTGGATATGGTAAAATATATAAAAATCTTCTGTCAGCATGGCGAAATCTCCATGTTGAATGAAAGCTAAAAGGAGAAAAATATGGAGGAAAAACGTCTTAAAGATTATTTGAATTTATTGACAGAATCGGGGTTGCTGACAGAGAATAATTTGGGAAGCAGCCATGAGGAAAAAAATGTACGATACGTTTCATACAACTCCATGGATGTAAAACCGGGAACACTTTTCATATGCAAAGGAAAAGCTTTCAAAGCGCAATATTTGCAAGACGCTATAGATAAAGGCGCATTCTGTTATGTAGGCGAAACCAAAATAGAAGGAATAGAAAAAGATTTCCCATATATTTTGGTCAATGATATAAGAACAGCCATGTCTGAAATCGGCGGATTATTTTATGACGAAATCTGGAACAAGTCCCTTGCGATGGTAGGCATTACAGGAACGAAGGGCAAGTCCACAACAGCTACTTTTGTCAAAGCCATATTAGATGATTATTGCCGCTCTTTAGGTGAAAGAGAAGCAGGGTTCATTTCAGGCATATATACTTACGATGGCAGAGTTAAGAAAAAAGCCCATATTACTACTCCTGAGACTTTGGAACTTCATAAAATGCTGTCAGACTGCGTAGAAAACGGATGCAAGTATTTGGTGATGGAGACTTCCTCTCAAGCGCTGAAATACGGCAGAACAGCGGCTCTGGACTATACCGTTTCCGCTTTTCTGAACATTTCGGAAGACCATATTTCCGACATGGAACATCCTGACTTTGAAGATTATTTTGATTCTAAACTTAAGATATTCCGGCAGAGCAAGATAGCTTGTGTCAATATGGACATGGAGAGCGAATTTTATGAAAGGGTGCTGAAAGCTGCGAAAGAGCATTGCCAAAAGGTCATAACCTTTGGCTCCAATGTTGATTCTCATGACTTGGTAAACGTGCCGGAAACTGCGGATTTTTACGGCTATGACATTAAAGCTACATCCTCAAAGCTGGAGTTTAAACTGAAGCACCAACAGCAAACAGAGCAGATTACAGTCAACATAGGCGGTAAATATAATGTGTCTAACGCATTAGCAGCAGTGGCTATAGCAAGGGCATTGGATATACCTTTTAAAAATATAAAATCAGGGCTTTCAAAGGTAAAAGTAGCAGGGCGAATGGAGTTGTACGCTTTATCTAAAAAACATGTCGACGTTATAGTAGACTATGCTCACAATAAACTGAGCTATCAGACGTTGCTCGAAAATGTCAGAGACCTTTACCCTAATAAAAAGATTATGCTTATAGCAGGGTGCGTGGGAGGAAAAGCTCAGAACAGAAGACAGGAACTGGCAGATGTAATAAACACATATGTAGACGAGGCTATATTGACAGAACAATATCCGGGTAAGGAACCTGTTGAAAAAATCTGCGCTCAAATAAAAGCCAATATAAAAAAGGATAAGTCGATAAGAGTTATAGTAAATCGCGATAAAGCAGTAGAGGAAGCATGTCGCCAAGCAGATGACGGATGGGTGATAGTTGCTGCAGGAAGCGATGAGGACAGAGACAGAGTGGAGGCTTTCATAAAGAATAACGAATGATGAAAAAATATGTATCTTAGGTTTACGATACAAGTGCAACAAAAAAAAGTAGTGACTCAAAGCCGGAAAACTCCTAAAATGATGTTAGCCGACAACAAGAAAGGAGTTACCACTATGAGTCACTACAAACATCTTACCATAGAAGAACGAGAAAAGCTATACCTTATGAGAGGACAAGGAGCAAGTCTCAGAAAGATCGCCTGCGAGCTCGGAAGAGCAGCCTCTACACTCAGCCGTGAGGTAAAGCGAAATGAACGCACAAGACATCCCTACAGTCCCTCACAAGCACAAAAGGCATATGTCAAGCGACGAAAAAAGTGCGGTAGGAAACACATCCTCTCTGACCCTGAAAAGCGGGAATATATACGAAAGTTCATCCAGGAAGCGCATTGGTCTCCTGAACAGATATCAAACCGACTGATGCTTGAACATGCAGACCTTAAGATAAGCTATGCTGCAATATACCGAGCCATAAAAGCAGGGATATTTGATAAGAATAAACGGGCTGCCAGTAGGAAGAAGGAACTTGCATTTGCCTATCATCTTCGTCGCAAAGGAAAAAAGCAGCACGAGAAATGGGACAAAAGGAAGTCATCTGTCCACTTTAGTGATGCATATGGGATAGGGGACAGACCTCATGCAGCTAACGAACGCAGAGAAGTAGGACACTTTGAGGCGGATACAGTAGTAGGCAAACGAGGAGGAGAATGTCTTTTATCCCTGGTAGACAGGAAGTCCAGGTTTACTCTGGCAGCCAAGCTGAACAGAAAGACAGCAGAGGAAGTCAGAGAAGGGATAACAGCCCTGCTTGGCAGCCTGCCTAAGGATAAAGTAAAAAGTATAACGCCGGATCGTGGGTTGGAGTTTGCGCTGTATCAGGACATATCCAAGGCTCTTGGCGGTCTGCCGTTTTACTTTGCCGATCCACATTCACCATGGCAGAGAGGGACAAATGAAAATACGAATGGATTGATCCGGGAGATCCTGCCAAAAGGATATGACATGGCTCATGTATCGGATGAAGATATAGCTCGATTTATTTTCCTACTGAACCTGCGGCCACGCAAATGCCTTGGATGGAGTTCACCTGCTGAAGTATTTTTTGCTACTGTGTTGCACTTGACTTGACAACTCGCCTATTATCAGTAATTGTCATAGCTTTTATCCTGATTTATTTCAGCATTGCTGCCGCCGACGAAGAAAATCATTCCATTGCGGTTGTAGACATTACGCAGATGGACATAGGGGAACTTCAGGATGCTGTGGACGATGGAAAACTTACTTACAAGCAAATAATGACGTTATATCTGGAGCGTATTGAAGAATACAGCCAGATGTATAATTGCATAATTTCTGTTTCAGAAACGGCCATAGAGGAGGCGGAAGCCTGTGATGAAATATATGAAAAACAGGGGCGCTCCAGCGATATATTCGGTTTGCCGATTATAGTTAAAGACAACATAGATGTTGAAGGAATGGTAACTACCAACGGAAGTTTAGCTATGTCAGGCAATGTGGCAGAACAAGACGCCGAGATAGTAGCTGCTTTAAAAGAAGCAGGAGGAATAATCGTGGCAAAAGCCAACATGGATAAATATGCTGAGCATTCTCAGTATTCCATCAGCGATTTCGGACGGGTCAACAATGCTTTTGATCTGTCTAAATCTTCATATGGCTCATCGGGAGGAAGCGCAGTAGCTGCGGCGGCCTCTTTGGTTCCTATATGCGTAGGAACAGACACCAATGCATCCATACGCGTTCCTGCTTCAGCCAACGGTGTAGTAGGGATAAGACCTACTAAAGGATTGCTTTCTACAGAGGGCATTACTGTTTGCATAAGTGAAAGGGATACAGCAGGACCTCTTGCCAAATCCGTTACCGACGCTGCAATAATACTTACCGCTATGGGGAATTTTCAGGCGGATTATACTCAGTACCTTTCTGATGAAAGTTTAGAGGATATGCGAGTAGGCGTTATAACAAGCTTATCATATGGTTCAAATGAAATAGAAGGATATTTCGAAGATGCTCTTGATATAATCGAAGGAGAAGGTGCAGAAATCGTAATGATGAACTTTTCTCTTCCTTCAGGATATGATGCGGATGTATCGGTTTACAGGCAAGTTTTTACCTCTGCTATGGACAGGTATGATGTAGATGTGGCAGTCTATTTGACCATACGCAGTGCTGTGATGAGCCACAGCCAGGCAGCTAATTCAATTGGGAACAGCAATGGATGGGCTATAGCGCCTTCCGCCGGAGCGCCTGCCATGACCGTGCCAATGGCCATAGACAGCTACGGCATGCCTGTGGGTATTGAATTTGTCGGGCGATGTTACGACGAGGGGGCTGTCATTGGGGCAGGTTATGATTTTGAACAAGCGTTAGGTCTTGAGATAGAGACAACGCTGGCGCCGCCTTTGTATGAGATTTCCGATGAAATATCAGACCTTTTAAAACTGGCAGAACAGCCGGTTTTCGGACAAATACGAGGCTATGAAAAAGAATATGATGATGTGCTGAATGCGTACCAAGAGGCAATATCATACCTGGAAAGCGATTATTATGATGATGCGGATGCTGATGAAAAGGCAGAAACCCTTTTGGAAGAATACGAAAAATCCATATCTGACTATGAAGAATCTTATGAAAAATGGGAACGAAACGTAAATCTTGCAGGTATATGTACTGTACTTGCGGCAATTGTGCTGTATGCTGTAATAATAATTATAAGAAGAAAGAAAAAATCAGCTGCCTAAACAGGCTGGCTGATTTTTTTTATCAATTGGTTCATGTCGGCAGGCAGAGACGCTTCTAATTCCAAATGTTTGCCGGTTATAGGATGAATGAAGGCCAGCTTATATGCGTGCAGGGCCTGTCTGTCGATATAAGGCGAGGTGCTTTCTTCTTCCGATCCCTCTTGACGTCTGAAATCGCCGTGCAATTGTCTGAAAAGGAAAGGGTCGCCATTGTTATACAGATGATCTCCTGTAACAGGATGGCCTATAGACGCCAGATGCACTCTTATCTGGTGGGTCCTACCTGTTTCCAGACGAAGCTCTACCAGCGTGTAGCCCGGGCTTCCGGCAACGGCGGGACTTGAATTGCTGTAGCAATGGGTGGAATCATCGGCCCTATAACGCTGTAAAACTTTATAGTGAGTTATGGAATCATAGCCGCCTTTATCTAAATCTAAAATCCAGCGTTCCACTTCGTTGGGGTCAGGTCTTCCTATAGGCTTTCGGATGGTACCCGAATCTTCTTCTATGATGCCGTCTGCTATAGCCAAGTAACGCTTTTGAACTTGACCGGACTTCATCTGCTTAATCAGGTGCTCTTGAACGAAGCCATTTTTGGCTATGATAAGCAATCCGGAGGTATTCATATCCAGCCTGTTGGCAAAACGGATTTTGTAGCTGTCGCCTTCCTCCAGCATTTTTTTCATCAGTCCGTTGGCAATAGTGTGAACCGGCTTGCCTTTTGTGGGATGTACTACATAACCAGGCTGTTTGTTTATAACTAATATGTCGCTGTCTTCAAAGACAACTTCTATGGGAATGTCTTCAGGCGGGTAGTCTGATGTCTCAGAAGGAAGAGTTACTACCAGCATATCGCCGGCGCTTAGCGTCATCCAGCCTCGCACAGGCTGACCGTTTACAGTGACTAAGTCATTTTGTTTCAGCTTGGTCATCAGCCTTGAAGAAAAGTGAAAATTACGCCTGAGGAGCTCTTTTACGGAGAGCTCCTCGTCATTTTCCGATACTTGATAGTGAAATTGAGTCATTTTTATGTTTATGTATCCTTTATAAAATCTTGCTTTTTACTTTTTCCCAGAATTGATAGTCGTCAAATCTGATGAGATTAATCTTCTTTTCAGAAAGATGGATGCTCAATTCTTGTACGTCTTTGTATTCAGTCATAAGACCGTCGTAAACTACACATAGAATTTTATCATATTCGCTGGCGGGAATCACCGTTAGCTGATCGCTTCCCGGCAATAACACGCTGGAAGTGAAGGAACGGTAAGCAGTGTTATGCATAGGTGCTATAGGTGTGACTTGAAGGAGGTTTAACCTTGGGTCAACGATAGCTCCGCCGAGAGCGTAGTTATATGCTGTGCTGCCGGCAGGTGTGGCAATGCATATTCCGTCGCCGCTGAACCTTTCTATAAAGCTGTTGTTTATGGATATGTTCAAATGGACCGGATGGGTGAGAATCCCTCTTATGGTTATGTCGTTTAAGGCTATGTGATTTGATATTCCATCGCCGGTCTTTACGGAAACGGTTACGCCGTTTAAGCTCTGTATGCTGTACTTGTCCTGGTTATAAAAAAAGATGAAATCATCTATCTTTTCAGGCAGCACTTCTTGAAAGAATCCCAAATGCCCTGTATTGATACCTACTATAGGCGTTTTAGGAAAATCAAATTCCTGTACAAGGCGGAGCAGCGTTCCGTCTCCGCCTATGCACATTATGAGCTGGGTGTCTTCGTCATATTGGTCGTATGCCCGAAGTCCGGACTTTACCAGTCTGCCTCTTAAAGTTTTTTCGATTATTTTCGACATTTCAGTGTCGTTGGCATAAATATAAATCTTTTTGTCCATATCCATGATTCTATAATATTTCTTCTAGCTCATCAACAAGGGTTTTAAAGGTTTCCATGGCCATTTTTACAGGCTCAGGGGAGGTCATGTCTACTCCGGCTATTTTTAACAGCTCTACAGGATAGTTGGAGGAACCGCTCTTGAGAAATTCTATATAATTATCTCTGGCGGTTTGTCCTTCTTTTAGTATCTTCTCAGAGATTGCTGTGGCTGCTGAATAACCGGTAGCGTATTGATATACGTAGAAACCTCTGTAAAAATGCGGTATGCGTGCCCATTCATACTGGATATAAGGGTCTTTTTCCATTACAGGACCGAAATAATCGCTGTTGAGTTTTTCATAATTCTCATTGAGCCATCCGGCAGTCAATACGCCGCCGTTTTCTATCTCTTGGTGAGCCATCAATTCGAATTCCGCAAACATGGTTTGACGGAAAAGGGTCGTACGGAATTCCTCAATATAGTAATTGAGAAGGTATTTGCGCATCTGAGGGTCGTTTTCAGTGTCCAACAGATGTTTTATCAGCAGTGATTCGTTTACCGTGGAAGCGACTTCAGCTGTAAATATGGAATGGTCGCCATAGGTGTAAGGCTGAGTCTTTCTCGTATAGTAGGAATGCATGGAGTGACCCATTTCGTGAACCAAGGTGAAGACATCTTTCAAGGAATCGGTATAGTTGAGCAGAATATACGGCATGCTGTCGTAAGAGCCGAAACTATACGCTCCGCTGGTCTTTCCTTGGTTTTCATATATATCCACCCAACCTGCGGCTATGCCTTTTCTTACTTGGCTGATATATTCTTCTCCCAGCGGCGCCAGCCCTTCGGCCATGATTTCCACTGCCTGGTCGAAAGTTATAACCTTTTTCGGAAGTTGCACGAGCGGAACGTAGACGTCATACATTTTGAGCTGGCCTACTCCCAGAACTTTTTTGCGCAGCTGCATATATTTGTGGACTGCCGGCAAATTTTCTCTCACTTGTGAAATCAGATTGTGATATACGTCAAGGGGAATATTGCCGCCGGAAAGGGCAGCAGCCAATGAAGAGTCGTACTTGCGTATTCTTGCAGAAACAACATCGGTTTTTACATTATAATTGTAATTGGTTGCGATGGTGTTTATCAATTTTTTATAGGCTTCATACATGTTGGTGAAAGCGGCTTCTCTTTGATGGCGGTCATGACTTTCCATAAAGGTTATATAATTGCCGTGGGTCAGAGGCGTCATGGTTCCGTCCTCCTCTTCTATTTCACCGAAGGTAAGGTCGGCGTTATTGAGCATTTTGAATACATCGCTGGTAGCGCCGGTTATTTCAGACATTTGGGCTAATATGTTCTCTTCAGCTGCGGAAAGAATATGCTCTTTCTCTTTTAAAGCAGATTCCAGCAGGAATCTGTATTGCTCAAGGGCAGGCTCTTCTTCCAAGAAAGATTCTATCTTTTCCTGGGAGGCCTCTAATAATTCAGGAGTAAAGAAGGATGTCAGAGCAGCAAGTTTTGCAATGGCGCTGCCGCATTTATCGTCCATGGCCTGATATTTGTCTACTCTGTTATCTTCATCTTTTTTCATAGCGGCATATACGTATGCATGTTCGATTTTTTGCCAAATGGCATCTCTTTCCTGAAGGGCTGAAAGCAGTGTCTGGGCGTTTTCGGTGAGTCTGCCTTGGTACTTTGTGAATTCTTCAGCTTTTTCCAAACACTCAGCCAGGTCTTTGTCCCATAACGCTTCGTCAGGATACATGTCTTCTATGTTCCACTTGTATTCGCTTGCTATTTGTTCTCTTTGCTTTAAATTTTTATCTGACATTTTTACCTCCTTGTAGATAAAATATGATTTATATAGTATAATTTTATATGCGTTGCCGAAAGGGGCGATAGCCCTATATAATCGTTTGCGTTCATTATACCACATTTATGAAAGGAATATTACATAAATGGATAATAGACCTATAGGTTTTTTTGATTCAGGCCTTGGAGGCCTCACCAGCATACCGCACCTTTTTAAGGCATTGCCCAATGAAAGGGTGATTTATTTCGGAGACACTGCAAGGACTCCGTACGGTTCAAAAGCCGTTTCCACCATCAAACAATACGCATATCAGATAGCGGAGTTTCTTATATCAAAAAACGTTAAAATGTTGGTGATTGCATGCAACACCATCAGCGCTACATGTCTTTATGACTTAAAAGCTCACATGCCCGATATCCCTATAGTAGGGATAATAAATCCGGCTGCAGCCAGAGTCGCAGAAAAATGCAATGAGAAAAATCAGATAGGAATAATAGGAACGAAAGTAACAATTTCCAGCGGCGTATACCAGGATAAGATTAAAGAAATGAATCCCGCTCTAAAGGTTTTCAGCAAAGCTACGCCTGCCTTTGTGCCTCTCATAGAAGAGGGAATAATAGAGAATGAAATAATGGATTTGACTATTCATTATTATATGGACGATTTTATAAAACAAAATCAAATAGACACACTGGTGCTGGGATGTACCCATTATCCTATAATAAGGAAAAATATCGAGAGGATTTACCCTAATCTTAAAATAATAAATCCATCATATGAAATCATCAGCCATATAAAAGATTTACTGACTGAAAACGATATGTTGGCTGACAGCAGTCAGACTATAGATAACATATATTATGCCAGCGACTTGTCTGAGAATTTTTCTAATATGATACAAAAAGTGCTGGAAACAGAAAGGTCAAATATGATTTTAAAATTTAAAAATCTCGACCTATAAAGCAAAGGAGAAAAACTTATGGATAAAGATAAATTATATCAAATGCTTGATATCGAAGAGCCTGAAGATTTTCAATATTTTGAGAACATAGCAAGCCTGCTGGAATGCGATGAAGAAATAGGGTATGATGATTTATACGCTTTATTGAAAGATGTAGACAAAGACCAACTGGCGCAGCTTATACACGATTATTTTGAAGAATTATCCGATTACGTTCCGGAAGAAGCAACAGACCTCTTCATACTCCTGGACAATATAAAACTTTCCCTCATAGGAATGGCCAAAAATTCCGATGAAGAAAGGGTAATGGCATCCCTTACAGAAGAACTTAATAGGTTCCGCACATGGTATTCTTTAGACTCTTCTGTGATTTGTACGACTGTAGATGACAAAAGAGAGGAAGAACATACTGTGAGAGACGCCATAGCCCTTTCCCGGCTTGAAAAGCTCCAGGGAGATAAATACGCATATGATTTCACACGATGTGCAGATTATCCGCTGGATGAATATATAATGTCTTTTGCTGATATAGTATCGCAGGCTATTGAAGAAGACGAAGAAAAAAATAACGGGATGACATTCTAAGTAAATATACCGGGAATTTTAAATATTAAATAAACGTGGAACTTTGAAAAGCCTCTTGACATATCATGATAAAAAAGGAGGCTTTTTTATTATGATAGACGAACGTAGATGCATGGACTGCTGTGAACAAGATTGTAAGGATAAGTGCTTCAAAGAATGTTATTGCAATGACGATAATAACGGAAACAATCTCATATGGCTCATAATTTTGATAGTGATAATCTATTGCCTGTTTTGCGGAGACAATAAAAATGGAGGTTTGTTTGGAGGACTGTTTTAATAACGTATTTAGATAAGTGATAACGGATGCAAGACACCTCTTTTTCTTGCAAAAAGCAGCTTAAAAGATTATAATATTTATAATAATATTAAGTTATTTTAGATTTGAGTTGCTTTAATGGCAGGACTAGGAGACGACGATGAATATCAAGAAGCTTAATAAATATGTTGGGCAAGTAATGAGAAACTTCCCCAATGTAGACGGTGTAATAATTGTCGATACGGATGCCATTGTCAGATACTATTTTTCAGCTTATGAGAAAATAAGCAAAGTTGCCGGCAACGAAATAATAGGTAAAAATATTTTAAGCTTTTATCCTGAACTTAACGAAGACAATAGCTATATTATAAGATGTATAAAAACAGGGAAAGCTTTTTTGAACTATGAACAAGAATTGACCGATATAAACGGAAATACTTTAAGATCAATATGCCAAACTGTGCCTATACATGACGGCGGAGAATTGGTAGCTATCGCAGAGCTTTCAACATATCCGGATAAAACCGTTGAAGAAGAAGATAAGAAAATAGAGGTTGCAAATCTTTTTCATGCCGAGCATATTAACGGTACTCTAGATGATATAATTACAGCCAATCCTGCTTTTATCGATATAAAAAAACACATACAGGCAGAAGCGGCCAGCGATGCTCCTGTGCTTGTTTACGGAAAAACGGGCACAGGCAAGGAACTGGTATGTAATGCAATACACAACTGCAGCAGCAGAGCTAAAGAACCGTTTATTGTTCAAAACTGCGCCGCCATACCGTCAACTTTGCTGGAAAGCCTGCTGTTCGGAAACGTAAAGGGAAGTTTTACAGGCGCAGAAAACAGCATAGGTCTCTTTGAAATGGCCAATAAGGGCACATTGTTTTTAGATGAGATCAATTCTATGGAGATAGAAGCTCAGGCAAAAATATTGAGAGCCATAGAAGAGAAAAAGATAAGAAAAATAGGAGATAAAAAGACAACCGATATAGATGTGAGGATAATAGCGGCAGTTAATGAAGATCCTCTTGAATGTATCAAACAGAAGACGTTGAGAGACGACCTTTATTACCGACTGAGCGTAATCAGGTACGACATACCGCCTCTTAAGGACAGGAAGGAAGATATTCCTCTCCTGATGGAACATTTCAGGAAGATATATAACAAGAAGTTCGGAAAAAACATAGTTGAATTTTCCAACGAGGTAGAAACTGCCTTTTTGAGATATAACTGGCCCGGCAATGTACGTGAACTTAAGAATGTCATAGAAGCAGCATATCATATGAATTTCGGCGCCACCATAGAACTGGACAATATACCGAGACATATAGCAGAAAGGATGGAAATAGAAAGCATTTCTTTAGAGAACTCATCTTCGATGACTCTTAACCAGTTGGTAGCTGAGTTTGAAAAGGAAATTATAAAAAGAAAGTATATAAAAAACGATAAAAAACTTTCCCAAACAGCAAGGGACTTATCAATCTCGAAGCAAAGCTTATTGTACAAGCTTAAAAAATATAATTTAATGTAAATTGCGTAATTTTTTTGATAAGAATCATTTTTTACATTAATTTACCTTTAATATTTTAAAAAAAAATTTGCATTGAATGAACAAAAGCTTTATAATGAGGTGTGGTTGATTTTTTGAAGAAGAGTCGAGGTTTCCTATGGTTCAGGACAAGTTTGTAAAGAAGCTTGAACAAAAAGGATACAAGGTAAGAACATTCCGACAGAAAGAAAAAGCTGCCCAATATCTCCAAGAACAGTTTCACAACGATACTATAGGTTTCGGAGATTCGCAGACTTTGCTTCATATGGGACTTTATGCTCTGCTTTCAAAGAATAATATCGTATATGATCCCAACCAATTTGATGATAATGATAATTTCCTTAAAACTGCAAAAAAAGCTCTGACGGCCAAATATTTTTTGACTTCGGTTAACGCTATAACAGAAGACGGAATCATAATAAATATGGATGGCACTGGCAACAGAGTAGCAGGCTCATTATTCGGACATGAGAAAGTCTTTTTTATTTTCGGGACTAACAAGATAGTAAGCAACATAGAGGAAGGCGTATGGCGTACAAGAAACATAGCGGCGCCGCAAAATGCCAAGCGGATCGGATGCAACACACCATGCTCTTTAAAAGGCGACAGATGCTACGATTGTAACAGCCCTTACAGAATTTGCAGCGGGCTGCTTATTCAGTATAAAAAAATGAATGATTCCGATGCGGAAATTATAATAATTGATGAAGACTTAGGCTTTTAACGCCAAATCGTAAAAAAATTTTACCATATTTTTTGAATTTAAAAAAAGAGAAACAGATTATTTCTCAGATAATTAAGAAATATATAAAAAAACGTTGAAAGTACTGAAATACATATGCACAGATAAAATTTCGAGTTGAGTAAAAATATTTTTACATAATTGCCGATGAATGTATAATCGTAAAAAAAATTTTATTCTCTGAAAAAAATATGAGAAAAATGTGATGGTTTTGTGCTCAAAATGGCTTGAAAATGCGATACTTTTTGTTAAAAGAGTGGAGGATTTTTGGCACATTTTTTGCAATATATATTGTATCAACAGTTTTGAGGTGAAAGGAGGCATGCCATTTTTAAAAATGTTGATATCAAACCGCAACTTAATTATGCAAGCGTGCTAAAAGTTTAAATTTATCGAATATGGCCTTATAAAGTTTATAATTATTATTTTATTCTGACTGATTTTTAGGGTGACATCTTGGGATATAAATGAAGTAAGGCAATAATATTCTGATACGCCGGCTGACACACTTAAGCTGCTGTTTGATTAATGTTGAGACTCGTCTCAACGCAGCAAGGCTGAAACCCAAAAGGCTTCGGCATTTGCAAATCTCTGTATTTGAAGAACTTGCAGCAAACTTCGTATAAATACAGAGTCATGCTGAAACTGATGTTTCGGCGAATATACAAATACTTAGTTAGAAAGTAAATAAGTAGTTGGATTAATTTTAAAAGTATTAGTAACTAGGAGAAAAATTATGGAAACTATTGGTATTTTAAGTTTATTACCACCACTTCTAGCGATTATCTTGGCAATGGCTACTAAACAGGTTCTCGTTTCTCTGTTTGTGGCTGTATGGGTAGGAGCTACACTGGTGAACAATTATAATCCTATCACAGGATTATACTCCGCATTCGCGGACTATACGTTCAACGCTTTAGGAAATCCTGATAACGCTGCAGTTATTATAATGGTAGTGTTCTGCGGATCTTTCTCATATCTGCTTGAGACAGGCGGCGGAGCAAGAGTATTTGCCGACACACTGGCAAGAAAGATAAAAGGACCAAAGGGAGCTCAGGTTATGGCGGCTCTGGGCGGAACTATTATATTCTTCTCAGACTCCACTAACCCTGTACTCATCGGACCTGTATTCAAGCCGCTGACTGACAAGATGAAGGTTTCAAGAGAAAAGCTGGCTTACATAGTTGACGCTACGTCAGCAACTATGCCTTCCATGTTCTTCTTTACTTCATGGGGCGCATACATTCTGTCCATCATGAATCAGCAGTTTGAATCTATTGGTATGGATGTAAACGGAATCGTTATGTTCAACAGATCCATTCCGTTCATGTTCTACACCGTAGGCGCTGTAATCCTGGTATACTTCATCGCTGTTACAGGATTTGACTTTGGCCCTATGGAAAAAGCTGAAAAGAGAGCGTCTGAAACTGGCAAGGTTATCGCTGACGAAGACGCTACAGAAGCTTTGACAAGAGAAGTTGTTATTCCTGAGGGAGCAACTCCTAAGCTGTCTTCCATGGTAGTGCCTCTAATCGTTCTGGTAGTATTCATCTTCGGCGGACTGCTCTGGACAGGCGGCTTCCCTGAAAGAGGACTGGCTGATGCTATGGCCAACGCCGCTTCCATGAAAGCTCTTGTAACTGCGTTTGCTATCGCTACAGTAGTTGCTGCTATCTACACCATCAAGGATAAGGTTTACACTATAAAAGAAGCTATCGCTGCTACAACTCACGGATTTGCCAACATGATGGAATGCTGCTGCATCCTGGTACTGGCATGGTCCATCGGCGACGTTTGCGACGCTGTAGGTACTACAGCTTATATGGTTAACCTGACTCAGGACTTCCTGACTCCTACCATGCTGTATGTTGTAATGTTCATAGTATGTTCATTTACAGCATTCTGTACAGGTACTTCATGGGGAACCTTCGCTATTTACCTGCCGATTTCAATTCCTTTGGCTTACGCTATAGGAGCTCCTATTGAGCCTGCTATCGGTCTTGTAATCGCTGGCGGTATCTTCGGAGACCACTGCTCACCTATATCCGATACGACTGTACTGTCTTCAATGGGTTCAAGCTGCAACCACCTTGCTCATGTAAGAACTCAGCTGCCTTATGCTGTATGCGTAGCAGGAGCTTCTGCTATCGCCTTCATAGAGGTTGGTCTGCTGTCTGATACTGTTGGACTTATTCCTTCAGGATTAATCGGAATGGTTATTACCATCTTAGGTTCATGGCTGTTTGCTTTTGTTGCTCACAAGGCATACATGAAGAAGCATTACGGTACTGTAAAGGGCTAAAAAACATAATTTAATAAACGCGTGGTTCGGAAGCCGCATTGCGGCTTCCGAACTTGCATAAGACTGGCTTTGAAGATATCGGCCGTTATAAATGACCGTATCTCATATATAATTTAAATGCTAGGAGGAATTTTAACTATGGAAAGAGAATTCGAAATCGTCAACGATTATGGTCCTGAAGTAAAAGAAATAAGACTTCGCTACAAGACCAACAATGAAGGAACTCATTATGCTGAAGGCATGTATTCCGGACCTCAAATTGTTGCTTTCGCCGTAGACGCTCTTACTGACTTCACTGTGAGAAGAGACAATGGCGATGGATCTCTGCTTGTTAATTTGAATTGTAATTTCCGTGCAAGCTTATTTGCCGGAGATACTATTGAAGTTATCCTTTGGCTTGAAAGCGAAGGCAATCGTTCAAGAACTTATGGCTACAGAATTTACAAGGTAATAGCTAATCATTCAAAAGAAGACTGGTTCGAAGTTCTCAATCCGCCTGTACTTGTATGCGATGGTACAGGAACTTGCGTAGTTAAAAAACCAAGATCAGAACAGGAAAAGAAATTCTAACCCGGACAAAAGCGTGTGGCAATTGTCACACGCTTTTGATTATAAAATTTAAATGATATTCTTTTAACAGATGAAAGGAATTGACTCATATGAAACCGTTAGAAGGCATAAAAGTGCTGGATTTTTCCCAGATTCATGGAGCGGCGTTTGCAACTATGCTCCTGGCTGATTTTGGCGCAGAAATTATTAAAGTGGAGAAAAAAGAGGGAGGAGATATACTTCGCTCCCTAGCTCCTAAAGTAGATGGATACAGCGTGTATCATGCTTATCTTAACAGAGGAAAAAAGAGCATAGCTGTAGATTTAAAAACAGAAGAAGGAAAAGATATAATAAAAGAACTGGTAAAACACGTAGACGTAGTGTGTGAGAATTTTAAATACGGTACTATGGAAAAACTGGGTCTTGGGTATGATGTTTTAAGCGATATAAATCCCCAATTAGTCTACGCGTCGCTTACCGGATATGGCAGAGAAGGAGAAAAGAAAGAAAGGGCATGCTTCGATAATACTGCACAAGCTTTCAGCAGTATGCTTGATATGACAGGATACGGAGGCGGAGCTCCTATAACCATGGGCGCTCAGCTTGGAAACCTGTATGGAGGCATGCATTTGGCCCTCGGAATAGTTTTAGCGGTAATTAATGTCCGCAAAGGAGGAGAAGGGCAGATTGTAGACGTCTCTGCATCTGATTCGCTGTTTTCCGCTTTGGAGGACGGCATGGTGGATATAGAATTCAACGGGCACCAACATATTAGAAACGGCAATATGTCACAGGCTATTGCACCTTATGATACTTACGCCACAAAAGACGGATTCGTATCCATAGGAGTTTCAACTGACGATCAGTGGGAAAAGTTTTGCCAGGTATTGGGACTTACCGACCTGCTGGATGACCCTCGTTACGCCACCAATTCGCTGAGAGGCGAACATTATTTGGACGGCGGACTTAGGGATAAGATTGAAGCGATAACTTTGAAAAAAACTAAATTTGAAATAGAAGAAATATTATCAGAGAAAAAAATACCTTGCGGCTCTGTATGCACTGCCAGGGAAGCTATGGACAGCCAGCAGCTTAAGCATAGACAGATGGTTATTGCTGTTCCTGACCCCGTAGTAGGGCAGGTAAAGATGCCCGGTATAGTAGCAAAGCTCGGGACTACGCCCGGCAGCGTATCAAAAGCTGCGCCTTTGTTGGGAGAAGATACCGACGCTGTTCTCTCAGATATGGCAGGATATGATGCTGATAAAATTGAAGAGTTGAAAAGGAGGGGCGCTATATGAAAAAACCTTTAGACGGAGTAACTGTATTAGATTTTACTCAAGCTTTCAGCGGACCTTACTGTACTCTCAATTTGGCGGATTACGGCGCCAGAGTAATCAAGGTAGAAAGACTCGAAGTAGGAGATCAAACAAGAGAGTGGGCACCTTTAAGAAAAGCCGGTCAGGAGCATGCAGGTGAAAGCGGTTATTTTGCCTTGTATAACAGAAACAAAGAAGGCATAGCGGTTAACATGAGAGCTCCTGAAGGAGTAGAAATCATTAAAAAAATCGCAGCCAAAGCAGATATAGTTGTAAATAACTTTAAAGTCGGCACACTGGATAGATTGGGCCTCGGGTACGAGGAGCTGAAGAAAGTCAATCCGGAAATAGTCTTCACTTCCGTAACAGGGTACGGTCAGGACGGACCCATGTCCGGTCTTGCAGCTTATGACAACGTTATAGAAGCTACGTGCGGACTGATGGATCAATCAGGTATGCCGGATAAACAGCCGGTTCGCTCAGGTTGTTCCATAGGCGACAGCTACACCGGACTTATGGCTGCTTTCGGAACAGCGTGCGCATATTATCATAAGCTGATGACAGGAGAGGGACAGACTGTAGATGTGGCCATGGAGGATTCTCTGTTTGCGTCTATAGAGGACACCATACTGGAGTACTTCGGAAACGGAAGAATGCTGCAGCGTCAGGGCAACAGCAGAACTCACATGTATTCCCCATACGATGTTGTCCAATGCAAAGACGGATGGGTAGCATTTTCAGCAATAACCCAGAAGGGATTCGAAGAATTCTGCAAAGAAGCCGGAAGAGAAGATTTGCTTGCTGACCAACGATTCCAAGATAATCAGGCCAGATGCGATAACAACGAAGCTCTGATTGAGGAAATGAAGAAGGTATTTGCCGATATAGAAATGGACCAGGTGGAAAAGCGCTTCAGCGGCAAAAATTTTGCTGTGGCACCGGTTATTCATGCAGGTATGACCATTCAATCGAAACACATGAATGACAGAAATATGGTGATTGAGATTGATGACCATAACGTAGGAAAGTTTCAAGCAGTAGGTCACCCGATAAAATTTAAGAAGACACCGGCTACAGTATATAAATCATCTCCTAAACTGGGAGAAGACACCAAGCCTGTTCTGAAAGAGTTGGGATATACTGACCAAGAGATAAGTGAACTTTCAGAAAAAGGTGTAATTCAAATGGCTTAGTCTTTTGCAAATAAAATAAAAGAGGTACATAAATAATGAACAACAGAGACTTTGATAAAGTGATAGACAGAAGGAATACCGAATCATACAAATGGTATGGAGACAACCATGGCCTTGATGACGGACAAGTAATTCCTATGTGGGTAGCTGATATGGACTTCAGATGCGCACAGCCTATCATAGACGCTGTGGTCAAAAGAGCCGAACATGGAATATATGGATATCCAACGAGAAGCAAGGACCATACTCAGTGCATAATTTCATGGCAGAAAAGACGCTTTGGCTGTGAGCCAAAGGCTGAGTGGATAAGCTATGCTCCTCCGGGAGTCATATTCGCAGTATATATCATGCTGGAAAAACTGACAGAAAAGGGAGACAAGGTTCTTCTGCTGATGCCTAATTACGACCCGCTTTTTGAAATGATACCTAAGAGCGGCAGAGTTCTGGTGGAATCTCAGCTGGTCATAAGTCCGGAAGGAAAGGTCAGCATAGATTTTGAGGATTTAGAGGCTAAGATGAAGGAAGGCGGAATAAAGATTATGACCATTTCCAATCCTCATAATCCTTCAGGCAGAGTGTGGACAAGAGAAGAATTGAGCCGAATAGCCAAGCTGACTGAAAAATACGGCATATTTGTAATTTCAGATGAAATTCACGCAGACTTTGTGGCTAAGGAAAAAGGCCATGTGCCTTATTATTCAGTAAGCGAGGCAGCTGCTAAAAATTCCATGTCATGTTATTCAGCTAACAAAGGATTCAATCTGGGCGGATTCCAGACTTCCACTCTGGTCATAGCCGATGAAGAGAAAAAGGCGATGTTTGATAATGAAATAGGTATAGCGCAGACAAGATTGGATAATATCTTCGGAGCTATTGCTACAGAAGTGGCATATCAGGATCCGGAATGCGAAGCTTGGATAGACGATGCCATAGAGTATGTGGAAGGAAACAAACAGTACATGTATGAGTTCTTCAAAGAAGAACTTCCTCAGATCAAAGCAGTGCCTTCAGAGGGAACTTACCTCGTTTGGGTTGACTGCAGCGGTTTGGGATTTAAAACAGGAAAGGAATTGGAGGACTTTTTCTTAAATAAAGCTAAAGTTGAGCCTTGCATGGGATATGAGTTCGGAAAAGCCGGCGAATTGTTTGTCAGAATGAACCTGGCTTGTCCTAGGACCATACTTGAAAAAGCTCTCAATAGAATAAAAGAAGCTGTCTTGTGTTAAGGAGGGAATCGAAATGCTGAAACTTAAAAATTTATTGGTGCTGGGAGGATGCGGTCTTATAGGAGCAGAAGTAGTTAAAGACTTGGCTGCAACCAGCGAGTTTGAGAAGATTACCGTAGCTGACGGCAATTACGACAAAGCCGTAGAACTGGTCAAGTCCCTTGATGATTCCAGATTCAGCGCAAGAAAAGTAGAGATAAAAAACAAGGATGAAGTCGTATCCCTGATGAAAGAGGGCTTTGATTTGGTCTGCAACTGCTTGCCTTTCGAATTCGATACTTATATAACTCAATGCTGTGTAGATGCCGGTGTGACAGGTACTGACCTGGGAGCCACAAAAGATCAGCTGGCCATGAACAGCATGCTCGAAGAAAAAGGCTTATTGTTTGTAGTCTGCGATGGCATCTCTCCGGGAACATCCAATATGATAGCAGCTTACGCCAACGAAAAGCTGGACAGACTGGATGAAGTACATATAGCCTTTGCTTCATTTAGAGCTATTCAGACAGCACCTGGACTGGTGAGAACCACTTTGTGGGAACTGGACCCTAATGAAGGCGGCAGAAGTTATTATGCAGACGGCAAGCAGCATTACGTCGGTCCGTTTTCAGGCGAAAAAATCGTAAATTTCCCTGAGCCTTTCGGGCCTCAGCCTGCATATTACGTTCCTCACAATGAGGTTTACACTATTCCTATGACTATGCCTACCGTTAAGACGTGCACCATAAGAGGAGCATGGACTCCTCGCCAGCACAGGATGCTGAAATTCCTCAACGATTATGGATTTTTCACAACGCCTCCTGTCAAGGTGGGCGATACAGAAATAGCGCCTATAGACTTTATAGAAAAGTTTATATTTGCCAACGACGACTTCAAGAAGGAAGAATTGTGGGGATTCTCTTTGACGGTAGATTGCAAAGGCATACTTGACGGAAAAGAAGTAGAGCTGCAATTTTATACCAAGACACCTGGCCAGGATGAATGGGGCGAAATAGCCAGCTATGCCAGAAGCACCGCCTGCTCCATGTCGGTAGGCGTACAGCTCCTTGCCAAGGGAATAGATCAGGTAGGCATACGTACGCCGGATCAGGTATACGACCCTGAGGAATACATGGGAGAGTTAAAAAAGAGAGGCGTTGTGTTGCATGAGCGCAACGGAATGTTTGGTTTACCAGAATAGTTTTATTGCATATTTATTTTAAGGAGGACAACAATAATGGATTTTCAACTGTCAGAAAAGAGGTTAGCTATTCAGCATGCTGTAAGAGAGTTCGCAGAAAAAGAACTTTTGCCGGGAGTAATCGAAAGGGATGAAAAAAGCGAATATCCTCTGGAATTATATAAGAAACTGGGTAAGATGGGATATGTGGGACTGCCTTACGAAGAGAAATACGGCGGTTCCGGCGGAGATTATCTGGATTATGCCATAGCCGTAGAAGAAATTTCAAAGGTAGATGCTTCCTTAGGAATCTCTTATTCCGTAGCTATGTCTCTTTATGGCGGCAGCATATACAACGGAGCTACTGAAGAGCAGAGAATGGAATTCCTTCCTGACGTATTCTCCGGTCAAGCTCTCGGCGGCTTCGGACTCACTGAGCCTAATGCAGGTTCAGATGCCGGCGGCTGCGTTACCACAGCTGAAAAGAAGGACGGAAGATATGTGCTCAACGGTCTGAAGTGTTTCAACACCAACGGACCTTTGGCAGAACACTTCGCAGTGTACGCTCTCACTAACCCTGAACTTGGACAGAAAGGCCTTTCCCTGTTCCATGTAAAGAAGGGAACTCCGGGCTTCACCATCGGCAAGATAGAGAACAAGATGGGCATAAGAGCGGCCCAGGTATCAGAACTGGTATTTGAGAACTGTGAAATCCCTGAAAGCGCTTTGATAGGAGAAGAATGCACAGGATTTAAACAGGCAATGAAAGCTCTCGACGGAGGCCGTATCGGCGTAGCTGCTCAAGGTCTGGGTATCGCTGAAGGAGCTTTTGAGATAGCAAGAAAATACCTGATGACAAGAGAACAGTTCGGTAAACCTTTATATAGAAATCAGCACCTGGCATTTAAGATGGCTGAACTGGAGTGTGAAATTGAGCAGGCTAAATACATGGTATACAAGGCAGCTCTTGACAAATCTGAAGGACGTCCTTACACGATCCCTGCAGCTAAAGCAAAACTGGTATGCACCAACGCTGCTATGCATGTTACTACTGAAGCTGTTCAAATGCTTGGCGGCAACGGATATATGAGAGAGTATCATGTTGAAAGAATGATGAGAGACGCCAAGATAACTCAGATTTATGAAGGTACCAACGAAATTCAGAGACTGGTTATAAGCGGAGCGCTGTTTAAATAGGAATTCATACGATTTCCAATAGTAGACAGATGTGATGCCGGCTTTTTGAGGAGAGATTATATTTTCGTCCTCAAAAAGCCGGAGCCGTAGAAGATTATATGAATATCATTGTATTGACGAGACAAGTAAAGGCAGCAGATGAAGTAAAATGCGATTTTACAGGGATAGAGGCTGCTGTAAGATTTAAGGAACAAGTAAAGGCCAAAACGCCTGCAGCGGAATGTCAAATTTCCGTTCTGGTACTGGGCTATAAGGAAAGCGCAGTAAAGCAGGTAAAAGATGCTGTGGCTATGGGGTGCGACTGCGGCTGGGCGGTAGAAGATGAAAATCTTTTCCAACTGGACGCATGGTCATGCGCTATGGCATTTGCCGAAGCTTTGAAGGATTGGAGCGAAAGTCCCCAAAACAAGGATAGCAGCTCATCCGGCTTCGACCTGATTATATCAGGAGGATTTCCGCTGGATGCAGATACCGTCCCGATAGGACTTTTAACTGCATCTTTATTGAAGATCCCTTTTGTATCCAATGTAGAAAACATTGTTTTAGATACAGAGGATTCTTTTCAGGTTGTAAGAAAAGGCGACGGTATACTGCAGAAGCTGCGTGTAAAAAAGCCGTGCCTTATGAGTGTGTTGCCTCATCCTGAAGCCCCAATTTACAAGACTATAGCAGGAATAAATAAAGCATATTCTCAGGAAGTTGAAAAAACAGCTGTTAATATAACAAAAGATAACAACAAAATTGAAATCCTATCCGGTATCGGTACAAATCCAAGAAAACGGGGAACTGTTTTAACTGCTGTTTCTACTGATGAGGTGGTTAATGCCATGATTTCGAAGATGGCGGAATCACATCTTCTGTAACTTATAGTTTAGGGATTATAAATATGACTGAATGCTCTATCAACAATGGAATATTGGTATTTATTGAAAAGAAAAACGATGCTTTTTCCAACATATCTAATGAAGTTATAGCAGGTGCCAACAAATTATCTGAAATTGCAGGATGTCATGTCGACTATATTGTGATTGAAGATAATATCAGAAATTATGATCCGGCTTCTTTTATTTTTGAAATTACAGAAGCAGTCAAGGTCGTTAGACCTTCTTTGATATTAATGGGTTCTACACCGCTAAATACTGATATAGCAGCTGTTTTGGCGGCGGAACTTGAAGCAGGCATATTGTGCGACTGTATAGATGTGACTTTTTCTGAAGAAGGCGGCTTCTGCCCGGTCAGACCTGACGCTGCCGGCTCAAAGCGTCAGATTATGAAAGGTAAAGATATTTTAATTGTTACAGTGAGACCCGGAACTTTTAACGCGGAAGATGAAGAAAGTTTTTTACCGGAACATTTAACTGTTATTAAAGAAATAAATTGCTCACGCTGTTCATTTGAAGAAGAACGTGGAGAAAATGTTTTAATAGAATTGTTAAATACAATGACAGAAAAAAAGCATGATATAGATATATCTAGGGCTGATATCCTTGTATCTGGAGGAAGAGGAGTCGGAGGTCCGGAAGGCTTTAAACAGCTTAGAATATTAGCAGATCTTTTAGGTGGAGAAGTTGCTGCAAGCAGGGCATGCATAGAAGCAGGCTGGGCTCAGCCTTTTATGCAGGTAGGGCAGACAGGGAAGACAGTCCATCCTAAACTTTATATTGCCTGCGGCATTTCCGGAGCAATACAACATGTAACCGGAATGAAAGATTCTGAACTGATAATCGCTATTAACAAGAATCCCGCAGCACCCATATTTGATATTGCAGATTTGGGAATAGTGGGAAATCTTGAAAATATATTGCCTGCATTGGTAAAAACATTACAGGAAAAGAAAGGTGGAACAAATGCAATTTGAAAAAATTAAAAATTACGAAGAACTTTTATCACACGGTGACAAAGAAGCAAGAGAAGTCGTTTTAAAAGTAACTGATGAAGTATTGGACAGATTAGACTGTTATAAATATCTGAAAAAACTTATAAGACGTGACGGTGATACTTTGACCATCGGCCATCAGGTAGTGGATTTGTCAAAATATGAAAGAGTATATGCATTTTCATCGGGGAAGGCAGGAAATCATATGGCTCGTGCCTTCGAGGAAATTTTAGGAGACAGGCTTACTGCCGGAGTTACCATAATAAAGATAAAAGAAGATATAGATGTTCAAACATTGAAGAAAACGGAGATATTTGTGGGAGGACATCCGCTTCCTAATGAAGAAGGTATTGAAGGCTGCAAGCGTATGCTTGAAATAGCAGACCAGATGAATGAAAAGGATTTGTTGCTTTTAGGCCTTACAGGCGGATGTTCAGCTTTGATGGGATATCCTGTAGAAGGAGTTTCTTTAGACGACCTTAAGGAAGCAACCGACGTAATGCTTAAAAACAGCATGTGGGTAATGGACATAAACGATATAAGAGGACATCTTTCCAGAATGAGCAGAGGCAGACTGGGACAGAGAATAAAGGGTTCTAAGATTTTCTGCTTTGAAATCTGGGACGCTGTAGGCCTTGACGATATAACTGATTATTCAAGACCTGTTCCTATTATGGGAACTCCAGTAGGATACGATACCATAACCTTTGAGGATATCAGAGCTATAATTAAGAAGTATAATATTGAAGACAAACTGCCGAAGAGCGTGGCCAACTATCTGATGAATTCAGGACCGGAAGAAGAGACTCCACAGAAGATGACCAACGATGTGGATTATTATATTGTTAACACGCTTCCTGATTCATGTAAGCACGCTATGGATGTAGCGAAGGAAATGGGCATAGACGCTCATGTACTTACTACTTACGCTTCAGGAGAAAGCAAGGATTTTGGTACTTTTATGGCCACAATAGCTAAAGAAATTCAGTCTACAGGAAGACCTTTTAAGGCTCCTTGCCTGATCTTCTCAGCAGGTGAGACTACTACTGCTATAGGCTCAGATGATGAGATTACAGGTCACGGAGGTCCTTCACAGGAGCTGGTAACCTCTTTTGCGATTATGGCTGATGAACTGGGTCTTGAAAATGTATGTATGTTGTCCATGGATTCGGAGGGAACTGACGGCACTTGTGAGAACGCCGGAGGGTTGACAGACAGCACTTCTATGAAAAAAGCCGTGGAAGCTGGCGTTGATTTAAGAAGACAGCTGGAAGGTCATGCGTGTTATGAAGCACTTAAAGCCATAAAAGACGGTTTGTTTACAGGAAATACGGGAACAAATCTCTGTGACTTCAACGTGCTTTACGTAGGAGAAAAGAGCAATAAATAAATTTTGCATAGATGAGTTTTAGGAGGTCAATATGAAAGGAACAGCAATAAAGGATTTAAAAGCTCGCGCGATTATAGACTGCAAGGGGAAACCTCTTCTCGAGGTAGACGTATATACTGAGGATGGCGTCATGGGAAGAGGAGCTTCTCCATCAGGTATATCTGCAGGAGAACATGAAGCCTTCGTATTACGAGACGGCGATAAGTCGTGGTATGACGGAAACGGCGTGTATAAAGCAGTGGAAATGGCTGAAAAAGTTGTTTTCCCGGCAATAAAGGGAATGGACGTGCTGGATCAAAAGGCTATAGACGAAGCCATGATAGAATTGGACGGCACGCCTAACAAATCGAAACTGGGAGGAAACACTACTTACAGCACATCTATGGCTGTAATGCGTGCAGCTTGCAATATTTTGCATGTGCCTCAATACAAATATCTTGCTGAAGGAGAGATAAAGACCATACCTCTTCCTACTTCAGATATGTTTGCAGGCGGCAGCTATGAAGAAAATACCATGCCTGTTCAGGAATGCACGATAATACCGTACAAAGTTTCTTCAATCGCTGAAGCTACTGCTATTCTTTGTAAAGTATATAAGCTTTTGCCTGACGTAATTAAAGAATTCCAGGGAGGAAGACGTCCTGAAATCGGCGCTATGTCGGAATATATGGCGCCTTCAACTGAATTTATGGACTGTCTGGATATCCTTTGGGAAACATGCAAAAGAGCAGGATGCGAAGATAAGATAGGATTTCATATGGATTGCGCTTTCAGCGAGATTTACAACGCTGAAAGAAAGACATACAATTACTGCGGAAGAGAAATCGATACTGATGAAGTTATCGGCATACTCAAGGAGGCAACTGAAAAATACAATTTCTTGTATTTGGAAGATCCGCTTGACGAGAATGACTGGGAAGGCTGGGCAAAGGCTGCCAAGATTCTTACGAGGACAACTCTCTGCGGCGATGATTTGACAGTTACCAACATAGATAAATTGAAAAAGGCAGTGGAAATGGGAGCTTGCGGTTCATTTATCTTCAAACCAAATCAGGTGGGAACGGTAACAGAAGCCATGGCTGCACAGAAATACGCCATTGAAAACGGAATGTTCTCAGTACCGTCCATCAGAGCAGGCGGAGTGAGTGATGACCCGGTAGCTGACATGGGAACTGCCGGAGGGGCTGCTGCAGTTAAGCTGGGACCTCCTAAGTTTGGTCATGCCATCCACATTGTAAATTCCCTGCTGAGAGCCGAAACTGAAATAGAAGGGGCAAAACCTTTTGATTTCACCCCTTTCATTAAGTGGGATAAATAGTGTATAATAGGAATTAACCTATGAGAGAGGTCTCTTTAGGCCTCTCTTATTTTATGCGTTTAAATTTCATAGGTTTAATTTTCATGTCTACGGAGATGTAAAAATATGAAAAGAGAATTAAGAACTTTAGATGACAAAAGCGCAGCTTACAAGCAAGGGATGATTTCTGCAATCAGTTGCAGCGTCTTTTGGGGAGTGCTGCCTATATATTGGCAGTGGCTTAAGCCCATAGACTCTTTCGTGATCATATTTTATAGAATAGTGCTGGTCGCACTGGTCTGCGCCATAGGAGCATTTATCATATACAGCAAGGAGGAAGTTTTGGCTCCTATGAAGGATAAGAAAATGCTGGTAAAATATGCGTTGGCAGGACTGCTCATAACCGTCAACTGGTCCATATACATCTGGGCAGTCAATGCCGGTTTTGTAATTCAGACTTCCATAGGTTATTACATAGAGCCGTTGGCAGTGTGCACTTTCGGCATAGTGCTGTTCAAAGAAAAGCTGAGCAAATATAAGGTTATAGCTCTGGTGTTTGCTGCCATAGGGGTCGCAGCGGTCATCCTTTATTTCAGAGAGATACCGCTTATTGCGCTGGGAGTGGCATTAACCTTTTCTGTGTATGCGGCAGCTAAGAAGAATTTCTCTTTGCCGCCGATGTTATCTCTCTTTTATGAAACGATTTTTTTAGTGCCTATAGCTTTAGCCGCTATAATTTACTTTGAATGTACAGGTCAGGGAGCTTTAAGCGTGGGTCAGCCGCATAAATTCGCATTGCTTATGCTGTGCGGATTTGTTACTGCGCTGCCTTTAGGACTCTTTGCCAATGCAACAAGAAAATTGAATCTATTTGTAGTGGGACTGACAGAATATATTTCGCCGACCATTTCTCTTATCATCGGGATCTTCCTTTTCAAAGAGCCTTTTGAAAGCATACAGCTGGTGGCATTTGCCATCATATGGGTAGGGCTGATATTTTTCAGCTATGGAGAGTATAGGGAAAATAAAATAAGAAAATTATCAGAGACGTTGCAGGAGGAAGACGCCAGATGAAGGTTACAAAATTTTCGAAAATAATAAGGGACGTTACAGGCGGACCTGGAGGTATGTCATTGCTTGTTAAAGGAGCAGAAAAAAATCTGCTTCATGATTGCGGCATGGCATGCTTTAATAAAGAACTGATAACCAACATAGAGCAGGAAATAGGAGAAGGAGTTTTAGACTACATAGCTTTGTCTCATTCTCATTACGACCACATGGGAGCTTTACCGTATTTGCTTGAAAGATGGCCTGACGTGCAAGTTTGCGCAAGTGAAAAAACTGCTGAAGTATTCAGGCGTCCCGGCGCGGTGAGCATGATAGAATCTATGGGCAAGTCAGCAGCCGAGTTTTACGGTAAAAACCCCGATGATGTTAAGGCAAGCAACTTGAGAGTAGATATAGTGCTGGAAAATGGAGATGTTATCAATCTGGGCGATGAAAAGCTTTTATGCTTTGAAACCAGGGGACACACTGATTGCAGCATGTCTTTTTTGCTCCAGCCTCAGGGCATATTGTTTGCCAGCGAGTCTACGGGAGTGCTGGAAACGACTGAAAAAATTCACACTTCTGTACTCAAGAGCTTTGATGAAAGTCTGGAATCAGCATATTTTCTGAAAATATTGCCATGGAAGGAGATTATAATTCCCCACTATGGATTTCTTTCGGATAGTGTAAAAAACAATTATTTTGATATGTATATTGAAGCAGCTATGAAGGAACAATCCTTATTTCGCAATTGGATAGACGAGGGACTGTCAGCGGAAGAAATATTTGAAGAACATAAAAAAATATATTGGAACGATGAAAGAGCGAAGGACCAACCTTTTAGGGCATATAAAGTCAATACTGAGATAACCATTAGGATGATGATTAAGGAGACGGAAAATGAATTATCGTAAACTTGGGAAAAACCGGCCTTATAGGTAGGGCAATGAGCCCTAATGTTGTATTTTTTATGATTTTGCATAAATTCTACAACATTTTTTTAAAAATGTTGTAGAATTTCTCTTTTTTATAAATATTTACAACATGTCATTGGTTTCAGGCCGGGTTACAGGTTATGCAATTTTTAAATTCGTTCTAAGGCAGATTTCACGTCGTCGATTAAGTCGTCTATATTTTCAAGACCGACTGAAAGTCTGATCAAATCCGGCGATACGCCTGCTGCTTCCAGCTGTTCATCGTTCATCTGTCTGTGAGTTGAGCTGGCAGGATGTAGACAGCAAGTTCTCGAATCGGCCACATGAGTTTCTATAGAAGCCAAGGTGAGATGACCCATAAATTCTTCAGCTGCTTGGCGGCCGCCCTTTATACCGAAGCTTATAACTCCGCAGGATCCTTTCGGCAGATATTTGCATGCCAGTTGGTAATATTTGTTGGATGGGATATTAGGATAGTTTACCCAGGAAATCTTTTCGCTCGATTCTAGGAACTGAGCCATCTTCAAAGCGTTGCTGCAGTGACGCTCCATGCGTACAGGCAAACTTTCAAGACCTAAGTTGAGCAAAAATGCGCTTTGCGGCGAAGGTGTAGAGCCGAAATCTCTCATAAGCTGGGCGACAGCTTTGTTTATGAAAGCACCCTCCAAACCGAATTTTTCAGTGTATATAACGCCGTGATAGCTTTCGTCCGGGGTACAGAGTCCAGGGAATTTTTCAGGATATTCAGCCCAATCAAATTTGCCGCTGTCGACTATGCATCCTCCAATGGTAGCTGCATGACCCTCCATGTATTTGGTAGTAGAGTGAGTAATTATGTCAGCGCCCCATTCAAAAGGACGGCAGTTGACGGGAGTAGCAAAGGTGTTGTCCACAATGAGCGGAACTCCGTGGTCGTGAGCAGCTTTTGCGAATTTTTCTATGTCAAGCACCGTCAGAGCAGGGTTGGCGATAGTTTCACCGAAGACAGCCTTAGTGTTAGGACGGAAAGCAGCGTTCAGCTCTTCTTGGCTGCAGTCCGGATCTACAAAAGTAAAGTCTATGCCCATTCGTTTCATTGTTACTGAGAAAAGATTGAAAGTTCCGCCGTATATGGTGGAAGAGGACACAATATGATCGCCGCAGGAGGCGATGTTAAAAACGGTGTAGAAGTTGGCTGCTTGGCCGGAGCTTGTCAACATAGCTGCGCTGCCGCCTTCTAAAGCCGCTATTTTTTTTGCCACTAAATCGCATGTAGGATTTGATAGCCTGGAATACATGTATCCATCTGAGTCCAAGTCAAAGAGCTTGCCCATATCTGCGCTTGTTTCATATCTGTAAGTAGTGCTTTGTATTATGGGAAGCTGGCGGGGCTGCCCGTTGCCGGGGTTGTATCCGCCTTGCAGGCATATGGTTTCGATATTATTTCGTTTGTTTTTTTCTGTCATCAGTCTCCTCCTCATGTTGTTTAATCGTATTGTTTCAGTTTTATCAAATTGTTTCTGTGCTATTGGGATATACTATGACCAACGTACCGTCCCTCACAGAGATGGTACTCTTTTCACCGGTAAATTCGTTGCTTACCCCAAGGGGAACGGTGTTTTTCAGCGTAGCGTCGCAAAGAGAATATTTGAGGCCGGTTTCATTAACGCCAAGAGAAAGGTCGCTATGGGAAAATACGGACACATAACCTTCAGAATCTGATGGGAATTCTACCATATCGTTATGTATGGCGGTTATAATGTTGTCTTTATCAAAGATATAGCCGCGGCCTCCTCGCTGAGCGATATCGGCTATGCACTGGATGTTAGCCATGGTATGATCAGGCCTTCCTCCTGTTCCCCCGTAAATGAAAAACGTGCGGTATCCCTTGGACCAGCCTGTTTCTATGGCAGCAGCCGTGTCAGTCCAGTCTTTTTCCGACGGCAGAGTGACTACCTGGCAATTATGAGGTACGATATCAAGGGAATCAAAGTCTCCTATCAACATGTCAGGTTCTATGGATAAAGATTTTAGATAAGCGTATCCACCATCAGCGGCTATGATAATATCTCTTTTTGATGGCTCTTTAGGCGGGGAGTAATGCTCTCCTGCGCCGATAATATAACAAACCGGTTTATTCATAAGTTCTCCTAAAATAAGAATAATGTTCAGCTGTTTGATGTAAGAAAACTGAACGTATTTATTATAATACTCAGCCCGGGGATAAAACAATAAAAAACTGTTTTTTAAATAAAATTTATTGACAGAATTAGACTAATGCATTAGACTATAGTTAAAGTCTAATGCATTAGTCTGGAGAGTAAAATGGCTACACCAAAAGTTTTTGAAAGTGAATATCGTTTTTGTCTGATACTATGGGAAAATGAACCTATAGGCAGCGCTGATTTGGCAAAGCTCTGTAATGAAAAGTTGGGATGGTCCCGTACGACCACATATACTGTGATCAAGAGATTGTCTGAACGGGGAGTAGTAGTTAATGAAAACGCTATTGTACGCTCTTTAGTTTCTAAAGACGAGATACAAAGAGCGGAAATTGAAGAATTAATCCAAAAAAGATTTGACAATTCATTGCCTGCTTTTGTTGCCGCTTTTGCTAAAACCGCCAAATTGACGGATAAGGAGCTTGCAGAAATAAAAGCGCTCATTGAAAAGGAGTAGGAGAGTTATGGCTGCGACATTATTTATCTACAGTCTGAACTTTAATATCGTTCTGATATGGATCATATTGGCATTGTTAGTATTGCGGTTGCTATGCAGGAAAGCTTCCAAACAGCTGTGCTACCTGCTATGGGGTATACTTGCCGTAAAATGCCTGGTGCCTGTATCCGTAGGCAGCACGTTCAGTTTGATTCCGGGTGCTGAGTTCTTTAATGTGGATGATTTATATAAACCCGATTTCAATATTCATTCTGGTATAGGTTTTTTAGATAAATTTGTGAATGAATACATAGAATCATATTATTGGGAAGGCATGTCTGTCCCTGATGACAACATGCTCAATAAATCGGAAGGTTTGTGCTTCCTTTGGATATTGGGCATGATAATTTTGATAGCAAAACTGCTTTTTGACGCTTCCCGGATGAAAGAAAATTTGAGGACAGCGGTAAGATACGAAGAGAATATATGGCAGAGCGACGCAGTAAGTTCACCGCTGGTATATGGCGTCATAAAGCCGAAGATATATGTGCCTTTTAACATGGAGCCGGAAAAAATGCAATATGCAATACTTCACGAAAAGGAGCACATAAGGAGGGGAGATCACATATGGAAGCTGCTGGCGCACTTTATCCTAATACTCAACTGGTATAATCCGCTTATATGGATAGCATATAAGAAATTTTCTGACGATATGGAGATGGCATGCGACGAAAGAGTAGCAAGAGGGCTTAACGACGAGGAACGAAAATGCTATGCGCTGACTTTGATGGATTGCTCAACGAGTAGATATGTTTCTTTAGGTAAGAGCCTCTATTTCGGCAAAGAAAATATCAAAGAACGAATAATCAATATAGTCAATTACAGGGCTACAAATAAGATAGTTGCTTACATTGCTGCAGTTTTGATAATCATAATTGCCGTAGGTCTGCTTACGGTTCCTGACGCTGCAGGACATAACATATTTAATTTGCTGACGGGGATAAGTTAAGAAAACGCCGAGCGCTTATAAAGTAGCGCAGCAAAGCGCCAATAGGCAGCGCTGATCTGGCAAAGCTCTGTCATGAAAAGTTGGGCTGGTCACGTACGACCACATACACTGTGATCAAAAGACTGTCCGACCGGGGAGTAGTAGTTAATGAGAACGCTGTCGTACGTTCTTTAGTCTCTAAGGACGAGGTATAGAAAGGAGTAGATGAGCTATGGCTGCGACATTATTTATCTACAGTCTGAACTTTAATATCGTTCTGATATGG
>OLGO01000265.1_pt1 | contig 55824 bp, 48 predicted proteins | sample 1605861 | NCBI WGS metagenome assembly OLGO01 (sample SAMN03283253) | human gut metagenome | biome: human-associated habitat; material: feces | host: Homo sapiens | place: USA | collected 2013
GTGATCTTAATGAATCTGCTTCTTCATAGGCATCTCTTAACTCTTGAAGAAAATTATTAAATTGAAGTTCTGGATTATATTCTAGTTTCTTTCTTGGTCTTCCTGCCATTTTTAACTCCTATTTTCATGTGAATCCAATCATCTTGTACCTAAAACAGAGGATTTCCTGCTATCCCTCTAATGCTCCGATAGCTATAGCTTTCCTCTGTTTTTTGTTTTATTTTTTCGCTTTCGACAATATCCCAAATAATAGATAACACCACCTACTTCTCCACCAAGTGTATTATAGGTCAAATCCGATATTTGAAATGTTCCAAGATGCTCCAGTGGCTTATGTATAACTATATTTCCATAATCCATCTACATATCGTTAATAAGTCTTCCTGCATGAAACTGTCTTCTGTGAAGGTTCTTCCTTGCCACATTATTTTATGTTCTTTAGCTACATCAAAAATCTTCCATAAGGCTTTTCGTATTCCTATTATACTCATATCAGAAAATTCTTTATCTTTGTTCAACACTTCATATACTATATCTGCAAAATTGTCCACCCATCTCAATTTTCCAAGTGCCTCTATAATCTCCTGGTCAGATTTTACAAAATATAATTCATTGAAACTACTTAAATTCATGATTCTCAAATAATCTCGTTGCTTATCTAAAAACGATAGAACGGTTTCTTCTTGAAGATTCTCACCTTTCCACAATTCATGATAATGACATCTATCATCAAACAGTTTATCTAATATATTTCTTTCTGTTTCATTTTTAGCCAACTTTTCTACTTTCTTTTTAAATCCAGTGCGAAACCAATACATACTTCCTTGTCTATAAAATAATTTCAACATATCATCTTTCAAAAAAGAAATTTGTCGAAAAGTTATACTATTATCTGAAAATGGAAATGCGGCAGCAACTATTTTAGACACAGATTCACTATGAACACTCTCACCCAAATTGATGTGTATATGTGGTTGACCCTTATGAGGCATATCCACTCTCAAAATATATTTATCCCTGTTATGAAGTGAAAAAATTATTTGAAATCTTGTAGTGCAGTCATTACAATCCCGTTCTACTCCCTCATGTTTTAGTTTTCCAGTCTGAAAAAAAATCTTCTCTATTTTTCCAAAGTACAATAATTGTCTATATATTTTCAGCATCTCTTTTGCAAATCTTTTTTCCGATATTGGTGTTTTATCGTCTTGATATACTAAAAAAATTGATATTGTTATACCCAGAGCATCTATTTGCTTTCTTATATTTATTGCATCAAACAATATTTCTGCAACAGCTACTGGAAAATCGTCATCTGACAATTCATCCCATGGAAACATTTCATCAATCATATCATTTTTATCTTGAACCATCTGCATATTCTCAAGATATTTAATATCTTTTTCTATAATGCCTACTATTTCAGGAACAATATCAACATCTGAAAATAAACTATTTTTTTCGTCAGTGCATTCCAAATCAATGTATGTCAAAATACTTATAATGTTCATATACATATCTCTAAGGTAATGACTAGCTTCTGTAAAACTCTTTATCTCAAGAAACTGAATATATTCTTCCCATATACTATCCAGACAGGAAAATTCCTTTATTACATCAATCAACATTTTATTACCTTCTACGTTTTAATAACATCATACGACATTACAACCACTTTCTTTGCTTGCTAAGTATACTTGTTAAAATTCCCATTATTCCTCTGTAAGTTCTAAATGCCTTTTTTCCAAATATTCCACAATATTTTCAGTGACTACTGAAATGTCATTGATGATTACAATCCCTAGTGTCAGATTTCCCTTATAGAAACTTCGGTGATAACCACGAATTTTCTCGTGTTTATCACTATAGCACAAAACATTTCTTTTTTCTACAAAAAATTATTATTTTAATTACTATACATATCTATCTTATCTAAAATTAATCCCATCTATATGTTAAATAGTTATTTAATTCTTAGATGTTTGCTCGTAGGAAATTGTCAGATTTTTACTTTTGCTATCTGACTTCATAAGGTCTCAGGTCACTTAAGTTTTACATAGTTTATAAGGCTATTGAAGTTTCGAACGTAGTCGGATAATATTTATAAATCTTTTTGTATGCATTAACCTCTTCTTCCTCAAAAAAATCTGCACCTTCTATTGGATATGCCACATTAGGCATATTTTGATTTAATATTGCTAATTCCTTATATGTAAAATTAGGTACTGTAATATCATAAGGATTATTGCTACTATTATAAAACTCAAAATCTTCAAAACCACATTTTTTAAATTTCTCTATATCTTCTTTTTTATAAACAATCCAACCCAGAGTAAGCATTGTCGCCTTAGAATCATTATACTTAAAATATACCAATTGTTGAGACATCAATTTTTCATCATCTTTTCTTATTGTACTATTTCTTTCCAATATTTTATTTTTTACAACCATATCAAACATTTTATTTGTAGTTTGATAAATTTTTTCTCTAGCCATATCCTTTGGCAAAAGTAACTTAACTAATATCTCATTGTCAATTCTATCACAATATATCTCCAATTTTTCTTTTGGGGAAGCCCTTTTAAATTTATCCCCTAAATCAGCATTAAAACTTACAAATACCACACTTCCCGATTCCACTTTACTGATGCACGACTCCACATCTTGAATTTGATTGCTGTTTATTCCTCCATCATAATCCAGCCAAATAATATTTTTCTCTTGTTTCCACGGTATATTGGAACTATTTAAGATATCACTTGCATTTCCAAACAACATTTTTATACAATTAAATGGCTTATTAAATTCAAATCTTTTCTTGTTTTTTTCAGAAGAATTTATTTCCATACTATACATATCATCAATTCCGAACTCCTTATGCAGCAAAGAAAAATCCACAAAATACTTTGCACCCATACCAATATATCTATAATTTTTGATATAATCAAATACAGTTAATCTCGAAATCATTTCGCACATCATTTTTCGTTCAATACTCTTGCAAGGTCTTATGCTATAATTAACGCTAATACTGCTCCCCGCCATTAAATTCCCTCCATTTCACAATAGTACTCAAACAATTTTTCTCCAACCGCTTTGTTTGTTCGTTCCCCCATGTTTTCTTTTACTTTATTAACTTCAGTTAATGGTTTAGAAAAAGATATTCTTGTCATCGGAATTTTCGGTTCTGTCTCTGTAATATTAAAATCTTTATTCTCAGATATATTAGTTATTGTCGAATGATTTAACTCCGTCTCACTTGCCTTTTTCACAAAGTCTAATTCATCTAAATTGGATACATCATGTTTACGTTTAGCTTCATCTATAACTTTAATAACTTGCTTCATTGCTTCACTCATACTTTCTCTAGCTATAACATATAACCTGTTTGACGTATCAATTCCTGTTTTAGTTGTATTCCACGGAAGTTCTAAGAGATTTTGTGATTCAAAATAAACATATCCTCTAAATTCGGCTAAACTATAATGAAAAACTCTATTTTGAACACCCCAGCCCGTTAATTCTGTCTTGTCTGCGTATAAAACTAATCTTCCATTACAATATATATACCAACCTGCTTTATTCGGTTCTCCCTTATTCGTAATACCAGCAATAATAGTTATCTTTCCACTGTCATCGATAATTTGTTTTTCATATGGTTGAATATCTTTTGATTTCAAAAGTTTTTCCTTCCCATAATCAATAGCAATATTATTTACTTCTATATCCAAACCATTTTCAGCTTCAACAGTTCTATATTTTTGGATGTAGTCAATTAACGAATTAATAAACATTTCACTTTCAAACTTATTTTCAATATCTGTGTTAAGTTTTTCAACTATTATTTTGGTTCCTGTGTTACTGTTATTCATTCCAGTTTCTACTTTATCAAATTCAAACTCCCATTCCGGTCTATTAATCCATTCGTCAACATCTACCTTTAAATCAAAATATTCTGTCCGTGTTGTTGAACTTACTTCAAATTTTTTTCCTAATTTAAAAAGTGCTCTTTTCATTCCTATTCCAAAAATTCCAGTAAAATATCCTGAAGAATCACTTTCTCGTTCAGATGATCTTCCAAACTGAAAAGCATACTTTTGTGCAGTTTCTATATCTATTCCTCCACAATTATCTTCAATAATAAACTTATCTTGAGACATATTTATTTTAATAAACAAGCCTTCATATTCTGTATTATTTCTAATCTTTTTTGCACCATCAATTGAATTATCTATTAATTCCACTATAGCCGGTCTCACGTCAATATCTCGTGTCAACATATAAATAAAAAAACTTTTTGTTGGACTCGCATCGACTTTTTTATTCTGCACTTCCATATGCTTTCCCCCTTATCTTTTTGACAACTTTTTTTTCTCAGTCACAAATTTTCGATATGCTCTTGTATATTCATATGAATCTTTAAACACAAAATTAACTGCTTTAAATAATTTTGGTTCGTGTTGTTGCATTATTTCCAATTCTTCTTCAAAATTTCTTCCATAAGGACAACCTGCACATCCCGTTCTTTTCAATCCATATTCCATATAACATCTACTATGCACAACATCATAATGTTCTTCGTATATTCTTTTTGTTTCATTTAAATACCAAAATATCGGTCTATATTCATCACACTTGTCTTCATTTGATGAAAAACATGTTTTATATGCGGTTCTTCGAGCCCCTCCTTCTGCTTTCCGCACCCCATACATATTTAAATCAAATTTTCCCTTTGTCTTAAATTTGCTAGCAACCATCTTTTTTGCATAATAGCAACATTTATTTGATATTCTAAAAGTTGGTGGATTTTGAACCATAAATTCTTTCAAATATTGATTATAAGCAATGTTAAAACTACTCTCTTTTCCTTCACCGCTTTTCTTAAAATCATTGCACCACCATCTTAATGCAGCTTTACACCTAGGATATTCTTTATATAATTCTCCAAACGGCTTATCTTCCCACTGAAAATGGTGATTTTGTAATCTTTCAATCCATTCACTTACCTGTTTTGATAAAAATGGTTGCCCATATGTTTTACAACAAAACGGAATAGATTTTATTGCTTTTATTTGTTCAATATGTATACCATACTTTTGTTCCAAATATTGCAAATGTTCCTTTGTTGCACGATACTCGAGCCCCGTATCAAAAAATACATATGTTATTTTACTAGATTCATCAAATTTCTCACACAAATCTATTAAGATATCGCTATCACTTCCGCCACTTATGGAGCAAAGTATTTTATCATATCGTTTCAACTTAGCATGTGTAATTACTATGGAATCCGCTATCATCTGACTATCTTTCGGTGCATTCTGCAATATTTCTAATAATTCCACTGTAAAATTCCCTTCATTTTCAAATAATTATCTCATCTTTAATAAAAATTATACACTATAATCAGTTAAACACCAACAATTATCTTTTTAGAAATTACTATTCATTATCGAAAATTTTATCCAACGCCTTCTCCATATCCTCAACTAAATTAACCACCATCACATTTTCCATCATAAATCTACGTTTTCTCAACAGTATTTCCACTGTTTCACCTTTAACCAAGCAAATTTCGTTTGATCAGTAGTGAATCTCTGAATACGTTCCGCCTCTGTGGCTGTAAGTAATCTTGTTATTCCTGTCACCTTATCTTTGTAACCGCTTTATAATTTTCAAAAAACACTTTCTTACCACATTTACTGTTAATTTTCGTTCAATATGAATAAAAACAAACAAATTTCCAACTCTAATTTTTTATTAATCGTTCCCCTATATCTTCATAAAATCCACATACATTTAAACAACCATACCAATTATAATTACCATCTCAAAATCAAAAAATCACTACCTTCTTCAACATCTATTTTCATCCACTCATCTAATTTTTTTATATTATCTTTCCATCGTTCCCATTTTTCTAATTCACGATTCCTGATCACATCATTCCAAGATATTTTTATCTTCCTCTCATCGTCTTTAATAACTGAAATGTTTTCTAATACTTCATTATATTTTAATGTCGATCTTTTATCTTCGCAAAATCTCTTTATAGGCTCTATCGTGTCTAATAAACATAATATAAAATTTAATGGATTTTCATCATAATCCCATTTTCCAACCATCTTTTCAGTTTTCTCATCAAACCATATGTTATGCGATATAATAGTGTCAGCTATAAATACGAAATGATCCATATAAGTCTTATCCCACATAAGCATACGTTCTTTATCTGTCTTCTCAACTATAATTTCTTCCTCTCCTAATTTTTGTTCAAATATCGTGCACATCGAATTAAAAAAGTTATATCCTGCCACAATCCCGTGATCTACTCTATCCTTTTCTTCTCGTTCTTTTAAATATCTTAAAACAAAATCTTTAGGAAACTTTGGAATAAACTTTTTTCCGCTTTGTAATTTATAATCATATATATTTTTTTCACTCTTTATCACATTTTCAATACTTTGTTTTCCCTCTATTTCATTATGCTTTGTAATTACTTCCTTACATGAAGTAATATCATGAAATAAAGCTATTAAAAACCATGTATATCGGAAATCATATTCTTCTCCCCTCATACCACGAAATCATTCCATCATTATTACATTCATCAAATTTATATCCTGTCAACGCCCGAACTTCTTCTTCTATTTTTGTAATATATTTAAGCAAAAATGATCTTAAATCTTCATCAAATAACTTAACACAATAAATTTGATCTATACTAGTATCAGGAATATAAATATGTTCTCCATTTTCATTTACAGAACTAACAAACGGATTCTTATACCCATTTATTATATTAAAATATCCAGATCTTACTAGTATATTTTTATTCGTGGTCTTAGCGCATACAATATAATTCTATAACAATTTCAACCACTATAGGAATAACACATAACTATTTTAGCATTGCCTTTCTTCTATCCTTATGTTTGCAGTGTAAATTGAAAATATCATCTTAATTCTATTTTTATTTAAAATATTATATCTATAAAATAACATAATTCCTATTATTATATATAGTATAATCCCTACCCCAATTTTTGCAATAAGAACTTGTAAATCTATATCCGTTTCAAAAAACATTTGCTGTATTATTACAATTAGTATATTTAACACTGCAGTTACTAAAAAGGTACATGCTAATAATGCCGTTAATCCCTCTGTCTCATACATTCTCTCTGTTTTTTTATCTAATTTTTTTATCTGTAAGTAATAAGTGCAATATGCAAAAAATGCAATCCACTGTTTATCTGTTAATTCTTGTTCTTGCTTTTTTATATTAAAGTATTGTTTTGCTTCTTTTTTAACCTCCTCCATTCGAATTTCATTATCAAATAATCTTTTATTAGACAATATTTCTTTTTCTAAATTCATTTTTTCCTTTATATATTGAAATATTACTTGAAATATCATCCCTATCACTAACGATACGCAAAGGAAAACTATTATTGTCCCTGCTTCTAACAATTTATCTTCTGCTACAATTTCAGCTATTTTCTTTAACATAATAATCGCTTGATAATAATTCGCTATTCCTAATATCGTAATAAAAATTATTCCAACAATTATTAAGTTGAAAAAATCAAATACACTAAATTTTTCTGTCACTCCATCCATATCGCTACCTCCATTATAAAAATAATAATTTTCTTTAATTACTACTTTTCAAAATTTTATCACATACAACTTTTTCTAAGTTCTGGTGGTAAAAAACGATCTATTTCTTCTTCCTTATAAGAATATCCTTTTTCTTTTGCAAATGCATCTGCAGCACGTTTTCCAGCTCTTTCAGATACTATCGGTGCATTAATATAAAGTTTGTTCAATCGTTCCATAATGCTCTTATATCTATCATTTAAACTTTTGACTTCTTCATTTTTCATGCATATATCGGTAATAACTTGCAATAGTTCGTTCCTAATTACAATAAAATTATTAGCAGCATCTTTATGTTGTTTTTGCAATGATTTTAAATCAACATTTTTAAAATAAGCCGTTATTGCAACCGTAATAAATGATAGCACGAACGTAATAAGTTTTAATGCAAAGCAGTCTTTGTTTACTACAATTGATGTTACCCCACAAGAAGTCAATGTTGCTACAATTATATTAATCGTATCAAGGATATTTTTTCTTTTTGAATAAATATCAGCCTGTTTTTCTTGAATTTTGTGTGTCCATACAACACTTGCATAACTTTGACGCACCACATCTAATAATATTTCATACTCTCTCGTATTTTCTGTATTGTTCATCTTCTATTTCTTCCTCTTCAGTTTCTCCATATACACTCGTTTGTGAAATCAAAAAAGACTGATCTAATCCCATTCTTCTTATTTTATCTAACCAATTATAAATCATTGTCTTAGAATAAATATGATTTCCATTTTCATCCATTTGTCTTTCAAGTGCAAGTGCTATTAATGCATATTCATTCTCTAACTTTATGTCAAATATGCCTTGATCATCTGTATTTATAGAAGTCCAAATTTGAGCAGAATTATTTAATTTTTCATAATCAAATGTCAGACCTTCATTATAAAATTGTGTGATTGGATGTTCATCATATCTGGAAATTGTTCCTATCATAAAATTAGATGATGGGTTTGTTTCAATTCCTATACCACGTTGTGCTATTTCCCATTGCATCTTTCTCTGTACTTTCTCAACAGCTTCAATGTATTGCAATTCTATTCTCTTATCTATTTTTACTCCACCGGCTTTACGTACATCGGCATTATAATGATAAAAATGATATAAGATGACTACTTCATTTCTTTCTCTAATAGAAAAATCTTCTGGAAATAATTTATTTGTTCCATGCAATTTATATTGACTTCTGTCACTATTGTCGTTGTAATAGTATCCTTTTACGTAAAGTTCTGGATCATCTCCTCGTATTTTCCATGCATCAAAATAATCATGAATATCAAAATTCATATTTCCTTTATGTCCATTTTTACCCATACTTCTTTGAATTGCTTCAATATAATCACTATCCATATATCGTGTATAAACTTCTTCGAAATATTTTCTATATTCAGTTTCCAGCCAATCCTTAAAATTATCTTGTCCGTCTATGTTATATCTAATAATCGCATAATAAAGCCATACAATATTATCCAGATAATCTTGCTTAGAAAGTGATATTATATATTCTTTTGACTTATACCACTTTTTTACGTCAATGCCTAAAGCTAAAGCATGTCCAATTCTATCACCACAATCCATATTTAAAAATACTACGGCTTCATCAATAGCTCTTAACCCATCTACGATATCTAAGAAATCTTCCCCTGCATGATATGTTACTCTAAGTTGTGGAATTTCTTTATATTCCTTTGGGGTATAAAGAACACTTGTATCTTCATGAAGCGTACGAAATGCAGGTGCAAAAACTTCTGGTCTACATCCTATTTCCGCTGCTGCCGCATCAATTCCACATACTCTCTGTGCGATATCAGCATATTTTTCTCTTAGCTTTAAAATTGCTAATGTTTTTCTACGAACCTCTTCTCTAAGCTTTGAATGTCTATAATTACAATAAATATTACTTTGAATTTTTCTGTCATTATCCTGCTTTTTGATAAAATGTAGAACATAATAATAATTATTTCTAAACTTTTTATCTGGATCAATTGATTCATCTAGAAATCGAATTTCTCTGCAAAGTCTTTCAGCAGTATCATATGGCGAAAATCTTACTTCCAACTTAATCACATTTTGTTCAAAACAAGAAGCAACTGCCATATGTGCTTTAGTCCGTTCCAAAAATGCATCCCTTAAAAAATATCCTGAACGATTCTGATAAATTGAAAAATTTTCAAATCCAACCCATTCATTTGATTGAACCATTTCTCCACGTATCTTTTCCTTCATCCTAAGATATACATAAAACCAATTATATAATCTTGGTTTAAATTTTAGTTTATTTTCCCTTACATAACGGAACATTTCATATAAAAATTTTCGTTCGCCTGCCAAAATATGATTATGTCTATGTTCACGTAATGAAAGATTATCAACTGGCACATAATTAAGCATATAATCAACATTATGTGAGTTCTTCTTGCCATAACTCATTTCATCAATAGCTCTCTGTATCTGATCTAGATGTGCCAACATAATCTCATAGTTGTCTAAATAAAATAGTATCTTTTGCTGTACACTATCATTCCACAGTTTGCGATACATTTCTTTCGAAAACACTTCCCGACATTTGCTTAATTCTATATTGTCTTCTTGTTCTAATGCATATTTAAGCAATTTATCAAGGCTATCACCTCGCATAGTTTGTGGGAATTCTATATTCTTTGTATAAATATCATGTAATATAAAACTATATTTTTTTAATAAATTTGACTGTTCAACAAAATCAAATATCTCTTCTATATTAGAAAATATTTTTTTATCGTCAAGGATTTTTCTCGCCGTCTCCCCTAATTCATGTATCCAAGGAAATAATAACTTCTTATCTACATAATACTTTCCAATATTAATTTCCTGTTTTGTTAAAACAGAACATAAATATACTCTTATTAGTGCAGCCTGAATACAATTCTTTTTAAAACTATTCTCATATTTTTCTTCTCCGCCAACCATATACATTGTTCTGGCATCATTATCTAACCTATGGAAATCATTACTCTTTTCTATTACATCCACATGATTCATCATCCAAATCCATGTGATGTAAAAATATGGTGCTGATCCCCATAAATGAAAATGATTTTCTGCCATGCCTCTCCTTGTAAGGTTTCTTAGCTGTGTATTATTATGTCCTATTACAACAGGCCAATCAAAATTTTTACATTCCTGTCCTCTTGCTAAATCCTGTTCCGCTCTAAAAGCAGTTACAAAAATTTCTTCCCCTAAATCTTGAACAAGCATTCTCCATCGTAATATGTTTTCATAATGTACAAGAATCTCATTATTCTTAATTACAAGCATTTTATCGGAAAATAAAAATATAGCATCAAATACAGAAATCCCTTTAATACCTTTTTTGTCTGAAAAAAATTCTCCATATTTTCTAAAAAAATCTTCCATACTTTCCAGGATATTCCTAGTTTCCGTATCACTATGAAAAGACATATATTTATGTACTTCCTTTGAAAGAAGGTCTCTGTTTAGATTTATAGCTTCTTTATCTCCAGTAAGAAAATTTTCGTACGGCAAACGTTTTAAGATTACTCTAAGTATATAAATCAGTTCATTCATTCAATACTCTCTTTCTTTTCAACTAGGCCATCATCAAATCTAACATCTGATCTTCTAATGAATTTACTTTATTCTCCTCTGTAAAAATCATACTTTCAATATAATTATTATACATTTCTTTTTCTTCTTCTGTTGCACTTTTTACTCGCTTAATAAACGGACAACTTTCAAAAATATTTTCAAACCTACCTTGTTGATCTAAACTCTCCAATTTATCATATACATTATCATTTTTTCTTAATGCATCCTTTATATCATCTAAAAGTATTGAAAACGAATCAAACAATTCATTTTTCTCTATTGTATTTCCATGGATCAATCTTCGGTCTCTTGCAAGACGTTTAAACATATTATAATATACATCAATTGCGTATATTGGAACGATCATCCCTCCGTACATTTTTTTCCATTCATACATATCTTTATAAAAATTTGTTTGCTTAGATAATACCTTCTTTATTGTCTCATTAATTACTTTTTCTTCATCTTTAATACTACTACAATCACACTCTTTTCTAATCATTCCTAACAACTGTCTTATAAAATATCTTAATCTTTCATCAAATTCAAATATATTATTTATAAAATTCATAATATTATAATCTGATTTTCCTATTAAATACAAATATTCTTCTTTCTGATTCCCTTCTATTTTTGAACGGAATCCTTCTGCTATCATATGCTCATTTTCATTGTCTGATCCTTCAATACTATTATTAGAACTCTCTCCATTATTAGAATTATCATTTTCTTCATTGTTAGATTTTTCTTCCAGTTTTTCTTTTTTATCAAAAAACCAATCCCCATTTGATAAAAATAATATTAATATAAATTCCCATTCCATATTTTCAAGCAAATCAGTCAGAATATTTTTACAAGTTGCTATAGTTATCTTTTTCTTTTCTATGCTTAAATCATTTAAAATTTTTCCGACATTGTCTGATACCTCAAATCCAACATTTTCTTGACTATCTTTTTTTAAAACCTGTCTCATACATCCAGAAAAATACCACTCTTTTTTTTCCTTTCTCTCTGTTCCTTCTGAAATCTCTTTTATTTTTTCCAAAAAAGGAATTAACGATTTAGACCAACTACCTCCAACTGATCCATTTATAATTTCTTTTATTATTTTATAATTACGGTTATTATTTTGTTTTTCTAAATCTTCTTCATATTGACATTCACATTTATATCTATAAAAAATCTTAGTTAATGTCAAAGAATACATTTCTAAAATTGCATGCACTAATTTCTTATCATAAACATAAGTACGTCCAATCCAATAAAGAGCTCTTAACAATTCACCATAACTATATCCAAATCTACTGTAATCCGCCCTAAAATACTTCATTTGATTTGAAGGATTCTTACATTGCTCATAATACTGATGAAAAAATTCATTAAGAATACATCTTCCTCTTCTAGCAATATGAAGTTCGCTCAGCAATATAAAAAATTTACTTTCATTATTTTGCAAAACTTCATCTGCATATCGGAATAATAAATCATCCATGGCCCTTCTATGATTAAAATCTAATGTTTTCAGAAAATCTTCCGAATTCTCGTTTCCAAGTTCTTTCATGTATGTTCTATATATTTTCCAATTATTTAAATCTCTCAAACTTTCTGGCTCTAGAAAATGTCTTTTCTTTCCTTCCGTATCATAACGGACTCTCGTTTTTCTCCACGCTTCTAAAAAGATATCTTGTTTAACGGAATACACATTTTCTATATTTTTATTATCTCTTATTTTTACAGTGTGGTTTTTATCATAATCCATTTTTTTAAATGATGGCAAATATACTCTAGAATAAGGTGGTAATGCTTTTCCCATATATTGATCTGCAATATCATCTACATATCTATTTAAGTCTTCTATAAATGTTTCACGACTATTTAAAATAATACTCTGAAAATGTTTTTGACAACATAATTTCATTTGTTCATGATTTACTGCTAAAAGTACTATCAAACGTTTTACTTTCAAATATCGCTGTATTTTTTCTAAAATTTCAAATCCTGATTCAACATTCATATCAATATCATCAATTGAAACCACCAGAAAAGTCTCATAGCGATCACGTTCATTATGTCCATATTCACAATAACTTTTTACCTGTATATATTTTTCTATTAATTTTTCAAATTCCTGTTTAATATCAACACTTCTTGCTAAATCTCGAAGATCTGATATTGCAGCTTCTGACGAATATATATCATCAAAACTTCTCTTTTTAAGATTTAAATGTTTTCTATAAATGCTTGAAAACATTTGATATAATTCTCTCTTTTCGTATGTCAATGCTTCTGAATTTGTATTTTCATTATCTTTTAGAAACTCATTAAACATTTTGGCCAAAATTGCTTCAAATATATCCTCTTTCGCTTCTAATAATGATGCATCAATTGAATCAATTCCCAGAAATCTCACTTTCTTATTACTGCCATTTAACCGAACAATATATTCACTATCTTCATTTTCCTCATTGCAATTATCTAATAAAGATTGCATAAAAGAGCGCATAGCTGATGATTTTCCTGTTCCACGTCGACCCATAAATATTATAATGTTATCATTTGTTTCTTGAATTCCAAGTTCTTCATCCTTTTGAAGTTGTAATTCTATCTGTTTTTGAATAATCATATAAGCTCGCTTATATACCCGATGAAATAATGATTTTTCAAAACAATTTCTTTGTTCACAAACTTCTCCATGATAAAGTTTTGAAATAACAGTTGCTTCTGAATATTCTCTTTCATTTGTATCTTCCATGGCACTCTTCTCCCCTATAAACTTATATTTCTCTTACAATATCACTTATCTTATGACTTTCCATTTTATTTCTAAAATACCATACGTATATTTCCTTTAAATTATCATTAAAAATAAAATTATTCATAAATTTACTTTTTCTAAAATCTTCTTTCTCTATTCTTTGTATATCTTCCTCCTCTATTGGCGTAATTCCTATTATTACTGATACATCTTGTGGAATCTTATTTAATATTCTTGCACATTTATAATAATATTCTAGTTCTAAAGGTTGAAACCATTGTTTATTTACCCTTTTTTCCATCATATTATAAATTTCAAAAAATGCTTTCCAAGAATCTATATAATTTTTTTCATAAAATTTTTGTGATGCATGTTTAAACAACATTCGATAACTTTTTGGAGCTATTTGTTTCATGATTTGATATAGTTTCCATGCTCTCACATTATTATGTTTATCCACTTCATAATAATGTGCTAATGCATAATATATAAATGCACTATACCTATTACTTCCTTCTTTTTCCAAAGCCTTCTGCATATATATTTCACCTGAAATATTCAATTCTTCTTTGCTTAATCCTATCAATCCTGCCAATACATTTCCTATAGTAAATTTTTCGTCAGTAACTGACATATCATGTGCTACTTTCATTATTTTTTCATCATCAAATGTTCTACTTATTTTCATAGAAACATTAATTCTATTAATTTTTCTAGCACAATTAAAATAAGCAAATCTACAATGCACTAATCCTGCTACTTCTTCATTATCATTATAAATATTTCTTAAACAATTACTTAAAACTTCAATTTGAATGAGTTTCATTTGCTCACCTAACTGATTCAAAAATATATGTGTTATATAATTATTATATGCAAAATCCGAATTCACAAATGCACTATATAATTTCTTGAAGTCTTGTTTCCATTTTTGCCCCCAGCCTAAAACTAATGGAATTTGTAACAATTCTTCTTCTATTTGCCTACCATATGTTATCCGTTTATCTTTACTTGACAAATCTGCGTTCCCCTTTGTTGCAGGTTTCATAATATCTATTCTATATCGCGCCTTAAGATTTTCTATACATTTAATATTTTCATCTAATACTATATTAAAATCTACCATATCATAATCATCTGCAGTATTATCATATTCTACAACAAATTCGTTCACATACACACCACAAAGCATCCAAAATTCTTTGATATATACACCTTCAACTACCTGATTCTCCTTTCTGATAATACGAACTGAGTATAAATTTTCCATCTTTCCCCTCAGCTTTCTATTGTTTTTTTCTTGATATAATATATGCCTTTTTAGTTACTAAGATTATCTTTTTCATTCTTTCTCCTTTTTATTAATATCCTCACTAATTATAAATTTATAATATTATTCCCTTTTTATTCATACTATCATTCTCTATTTTTTTACAGTTTTATTGCTTATTCGATAGATAGCATACAAGTAGCCAAAGTAATGTATTAATTTCCAAACACATCACTTTGGCTACTTACTATATTTTACTTATCCCAAAGCTTCTCCGCATAAACCCCATCAGCAATCAACTCTCTAAAAGCCTCCTGCACAGTTTCTTTATCTTCCTTATATGTAACTCCAAACCAACGATCCTGTGTCTCCAACACCTTCACATTCGCTCTTTCTTCTTTCAAAAGCTTGTCCACGATATTCGGTAACAGATATTCGCTCTTTAAATCTCCTTCTTCCACATTCATAAGGAAATCTTTGAAATCTTCTGCTAGAAAATCCAAAAATTCTGGATATCCTGCCCACATATTCATGGATACTTTATCTTCTGGACTGATCCATTCCTGTACTTCTTCGCTGTCGCATTTGATCTGTCCGTCTTCTCCCATTTCGATTCCTGTTGTCTCATGTACCTGACTTAATAAACCATTCTCATCGACAACACTGACTCCTCTGGTCACTGTTCCATTGTCGCTTAATGTGTTCTTTAAAATGAATCCGCCCATTCCCATGGTAAATTCTCTTCCAAGGTCTTCTCCGGATACTAAGAAATCATGCAGTTTCACAAATGCTTCTTTTCCATAATAATCATCTGCATTGATGATCACAAATGGTTCTTTCACTACATCTTTGCAGCATAAAACTGCCTGTCCTGTTCCCCATGGTTTTGTTCTTCCTTCTGGTACTTCAAAACCTTCTGGCAGATCATCAAGCTCCTGAAATACATATTCTACATCGACCTGTTCTTTAATCCTGTTTCCGATGATCTCTTCAAACTCCTTGAAAATGTCTTTGCGGATAATAAAGACTACTTTATTAAATCCTGCTTCTTTTGCATCATGAATGGAATAATCCATGATGATCTCTCCATTCGGTCCCATCTGAGCTAACTGTTTGATTCCTTCTCCAAATCTAGAGCCAATTCCTGCTGCCATGATAATTAATGTTGTATTCATTCGTATTCTCTCCCCTTTACAATATAAAAGTTCCTTTTTTGCAAAAAGTGAATCTATTTTTCAAATTTTTTCGTATTTTTTATCCAATAAAGACTGATTTCTTAAGGTCCCTGGGAACTTAAGAAATCTCAAATTTTTTCATATTTTTCATTCAATTTAATAATTTACTTTATAGACTGATTTCTTAATGTCTACGGGACCTTAATCTCTCCAAAGCAATTGTTTTACCTCGTAAAAAGTTGGCATAATTTTTTCACCTACTTTCTAAATTTTTAAAAATCATTGAGAATGCTTAGGTTATTTAAAAATTAAACATCCTATAAAATAAATAATTCCTCCAATTATTCCACCCAATGTATTAAAAAATAAATCTGATATCTGAAATGTCCCAACATGTAAAATCAGCTGTAAAGATTCTATTACAAATGAGCTTGCAAATGAAATAATAAAGCTTTGTTTTATTATCTGATAACCTTTAAGCTTTTTTCTAAATAATCTATGTCTAAAATTACAAAATACTAAAATAATATAAGGAATAAATAAAATTACATTCTCTATGCATTCTGTTGTCAATATAGTTTGTCCTATATTAGCATCATATTTATATATACTCCATACACCCCAAACATCTTCTAATGGATTGATTGTAATTGATCTATTAATTAATGTACGAAATAAAATCATTGTACAACAAAATACTAAATAAAACATTTTCCTAAAACTCAAGTCATATCTTAAGTGTATTATCCATACTTTCAATGCGTCCACCCATTTGTTTTTAGATTCTTCTGGATATCTAACATATAAATACATAAACATAAAAAATACTGATAATAATACTGCAAATAAAAATGGCTGATAAAATGCAATTAATATATTCGTAACTATTTTCTTTATGACTTCCTTAAACATTTTATTTTCCTTTTTATCAACGATTTACATTGGAGGATATTCTGCTATCTTATTTCCAATCTTAGGTATTTTTTTCATTGCATTATACAACACTGGAAAATGACGTAATCCTCTTCTAATAGCAATAAAAATTGTTTTTTTAGGATATGCAAACATTAGTGCTTTTTTTCCTCCATGATTGCAATAGATATTTATAAATTTATCATATCTATTTGGATACGCTGATGGATATGATAATGGATGATTGTGTGGAATTGCCTCTTGAATTGTTCTTTCCATATAATTCAATTCATTTTTTATTGTATTCCACATATTCTGACCATTTTCTGTGTTAATCATTACAAGATTAATTCCTTTATCTCTTTCTTTAAATCCCTGTATATCTTTATCTAATCCCCAGAAATCACCTAAAGTAATATCTCCACAACGATCAACTTCAGCATATTTGCATGAATAACAATTTTCTCTAAATATATACCCCTCGACAAATCCATTTAACCAATATGACATTCTATATGGTACAATAACACTATTTTCATTTTTATCCTCTAACTTAAATCGGTATTTTTTTCCATCCCTAAAACTAATTGATTTAATATGTTCTTTTGTTTCAAGCTCAATACCTGATTTTAAGCTATCTTGTGTCGGAACACCATGACATAAAATATCAACAAGCAATAAATTTTGTCTATTTTTTATATAATTTTTTACAGCTGCTACTTGACATGGTGTTCCAAAAAAAACAACTTTTTTTCCTAATTTCAAATCACTACTAATTTGTGTAACGCATTGATTCATATGACTATGAACATACTTAGATCCCTGAATTTTGTACAAATCTTTTGGATCAGAAATTCTTTCATGCTGTACCTTTGCTGCATTCATAACTGCCCCATACACAATTCCATCTTCTTTAATTATCTCTGAAGCAATTATATACGACAATCCCCCCGAATTTGATTTTTCATGAATTTCTTCATTTTTACTATAAGTTGCATAAACTTTTTTCAATTTTTCAGTCTCTGCTTTATTTTCGATAGGACAAACTTTTCTACATAAATGGCATCCTATACACTTTTCTGAATCAATTTTAGGATATATCGCACCATTTTTTTCTTTTTTCATAGAAATACTATTCTTCGGACATATGTTCATGCATGAAAAACATGCACAACATTTTTTCTCATCGTCCAATACACTTTTTAGCATTTTATGGCCTCCATCAACCAACGTAATGATTCCTCTCTGCTTCTATATAATTTTTTATCAACTTCAAGCCATTTATCTTCAGAAATATTTTTTGCCTGATTATTTTCTGGGCACCAACATTCTTCTAACCCTACAAGTGCTAAGAATTCTTTGATTCTATTATTTTGTTCTGGTCTACTGGAATCCTTTTCTAAAACTGCAAAATTCTTATGTAACAATACTGATATAACTGTTGCATGGAATGAATCGGTGATTACCATATCTGCATCATTAATATACGAAACAAATTTCCAAGGATCCACTTCCCAATCTGCAAATTTCTCTAATATTTTATCTTTTTCAAAATCACTTCCCACATTAATAATTGCATGAATATCCAATTTCTTATCATTTGCATATTGAACAGTAAACTCTCTATGTGCAAAATTATTTCCCAAGAAATATGCAAATACATATGGTTTTGAATCTATTTTTTTTGTATGTGCTTTAAGCTCATCCGCACCTAATAAAATAACAGGATCTACCACCGTCTTAATATCTTTTCCCACAATTTTCTCTAATTGTTCTCTACATGCAGTATCACGAATTGATATTGCTTTTAATCTTGAAAGTGCTCTTTTATAAATCGGATAATACTGTTCTGGTATATTGGTTGTACTTAAACTTGAAGCATATGAAATCTTTCTCTTATCATCTGGAACCCATTCCATTAAATATACTGAATCTAATGCTTCAGGATTCCAAATTTGATCACTCCCAGCCATTACGATATCATATGGTTTTACTATTGATTCTAATTCTTCAACTTGGATTTCATGATTTGCTGCTAACTTATAATTTTCGCTTATAAAACCTAAAAACGCATTTTCACGTTTTTTAAAATTTTCTTCATTTGCTTTATAAATTTTTCTATCTCTTCGTTGTTCCCACTTTTTAACATATGTACTAAACATTAATGCCTTTTTCATTTTATGTATCATACTCGTTTTTCGCTTAGGCATATAAGGTAATAAATAGCATTCATCTGCTAAATATTGATCATTCGTATTTATTCCCGTAATCTTTGAGTCTTTGATTACTTTCTGCAAAGAATAGGCTTGCAATGCAGTTCCATAATTGTAATTTTTATACCATGTTAAAAGTAATATTTTTTTCATTTTTCTATATTTTCCCTTCTATTCTAAATCCCCTTTTTTAGTTTTTTATTTACTACACTTTTTACAATTCCCTTAACTTCTGAGAAATACAAACTACATACTATTAAACAACAAACTATCTCAACTAATATCAGTGGCATTATATTAGTTATCATAACCATTGCTATAGCTTGAACTAACAGGATTCCATATGAAATATTATTTCGTTTATGATTAATTCTAAATGAAATAATATTATTAACTGCCCGCACTCTTATTGCCCATACCACGACATATGAAATCATTGTTGCAATTGCAGCTCCCAATGGACCAATTTTATACACTAAAATAAAATTTAACACAATATTCGTAACTGCCCCAACAAATGTTGTTTTTCCTATAATTGCTGATTTTTTGGTTGCTGTAAAAATACCACCTATTACAGCTCCTAATGATCCAAAAACCACTGAAATCATTAAAAATGGTGCATACTCCCAGGCCTTATAAAATTCATTAGCAAAAAGTATTCTTGCAATAACTTTATTAAATATAATCAGCCCTGAACATATAATTACCATACCACTATTATAAATTTTATAAATATTCTCATAAAATTCTGAATTGTTCTCATCATATTCTTTTACAGCTGATAATGTCCAAGCTTGATTAAATATTGTCTGAAACATTGTCAGAATTGATGGAATTTTATAAGCAACAGAATATATTCCATTAGCAGCCACCCCACAAAGCCAAATAACAATATAGCGATCTGATACATTGTTTATCCACCAAGCTATATTATTCAAAATGAGGGGCATACTATACTGTCTCATTTCTCTTGATGTATTCTTATTAATCGGTGAGTATTTTATATATTTCCATGCCTTTGTTCTAATCATTAAAAAAATAGAACTTGTTGCAAACGAAATATTACTTGCCAAAAAATACCCTTCTAATCCCCAATGCAAATATAATAAGAATAAAATATTTAACACGATTGTCATTATAGAATTTAAAATTCCAGCAATTGCCATATCTACTAGTTGTTCTTTTCCTCTAGTAAACTGATTCATTATGTCAGATAACATACATAACACAAAATAACCAAAAAAATACCATACATATTGATTAAACATAGGTACTATATTAAATATTTTATTAGCAATAACTAGCACCAAACATATTAAACATGCTCTAATATAATACCTAATTGATATTGTAAAAACTTCCTTTTCATCAACATTCTCATCTAACAGAAAACGTACCAAAGCCTCCGCTATATCTACTGATAATATTGGTATCAATAAAAATGCTGTTGTTGTATACAAATCATATGTTCCATATTCTGCTGTTGATAATACATTGGTATATAATGGCACCAGTAAAAATGCCAATATTTTGCTAGTAAAATTATTGATTGTTACTAACCCAATGTTTTTTAATAGATACTTATATTTTCCCATTTATTCACCATCATTTTGTCTTTCTAATAAAAAAGATTTCGAATCTTTTTCATTAATTTTAAATTTTGTACTTCCTAACACCATTCCCAATGCAATAGCACTAATTACTCCTGATGAACTTGATAATATAGCCGAACCAATAGCATGTATTAATTGTGCAGCATATGCCGCATAACAAAACGCTTTTTGTTGATAATTTAATTCTTTATGTTTAATTCCTATAAAGATCCTCATATACACACTTATATATGAAATTAATCCAAACCATCCAAATTGTCCTAGTGCCATAGCCCAAAATGTATCACTTAAAAAAGATCCATCTTCTGGATTCATTCCAAACAATCCATTAAATCCATATCTATAATATAATGGTGAATAATTCCTAGCTGCTTGGTCAGAACCATATGTTGCAAAACCTGATCCAAAAGGAAAATATGTATTAGCAGTCTTACCTCCATAATAGAAAAAAAGATATCTTGGTGCATTTTCATTCAAAAGATATGTTTGAATCTGAAATGTTCCCAATAATAAAACTAAAATTCCCAAAATAATTATTGTTCTAGTTTTCAATACTTTTCTCTTTTTAAAATATATTAATAAAATTAGAAAAAAAACAGAAAAAAGTATTGGTGAACTTTTGGTTGCCAATATTAACGCAATACATACTGGAATATAATATCGAATATTTTTTTTATCATTTTTTATAGATAATACTGCAATGCAAATCATAGAAACCGCTAGGAACTGAAATGACATTGGAAAGAAAAACTTAAATCCTTTTATTCCGTAACGCTCTGTTCCAGTCATCCCTATATTAATCACTTGCGATACTATTGCACAAATGCCTGCTAATATACAAAAAACTTTTGCTAATGGTTTTAAGATCCTATTTACATCTTTTATTTCTTTTGAAGTTACATAATATTTAACTGCAAATAATACCCATAAAAATTTTGTTTCTACAACAGCATCAATCATTATTGATGTTATCGACAAATTAATTTTACTATATATATTTGATAAAAAACCTATTATGATTGTCAATATTAATAGAATAACCGAAATCTTATCTGTCCTATCCAATTTATTTTTCATATATAGTAATATTACATAAATCATACTACATAATCCTAATATTTCGTCAAAATAACTTCTCCCACCTAATAATTCAAATATAATTAAAATTGTAATAATGGCTATTATAATCCAAGCTTTCAACCCATATTTTTTTGTCCCACAAGTAATCATGTATCTAGACATCCTAAATTACCTCTATTTCCTATTCCATTTTTGTATACCTATTTTATATAACTCCCCTAGCTTATCTGCTACAGTAATTTCATTATCATTCTTTACAAATTTGTATGTTAATTTATGAACAGGTGTTAAATTTACAATTTCTAAACACCTATTCAAATTATACTCCTTAGATAATTCTTGCATCATATAATGCGAATCTATATGATTTACCATCGGAACTTTTTCCCATTCTTCTTGATTTTTATCTGTAACCATTCTAAAAAACATATGCATCAAAAAATAATTTTTCATAAAATTATTTTTCTCCCAATATTTATATAATAATCTTCTGGTTTCTACTAATAAAAAATTATTAGTCTTTTTACTGGATATCAACCAACTTCCCATGTTAATCATTTCCATATCCATCCAACCATTTCTATAAACAAAAAAATCGTTTTCTGAAATATAATTTGGCAACGTTCCTGTTAAGTATGTCGTTGCATCTAACCATAATCCTCCATGATTAATAAGTAATTCTATTCGTAATAAATCTGAAAAATGTGTATTCGTAATTATACCCTTTTTCCATTTTTCAATAATATAATCCGGAAATTCTACATATTCTTTATAATTACTTTCAGTAATAACTATAATTTCCTTATCCTTTAACCAATACTTAATTGATGCATAACAATCTTGCACTAGTTTAGGTGCATTCTCTATTCCTTGTAACCAACAAAACCAAACATACTCTTTTTGTATATTTTCTTCACTCTTTAACTTTTTCTTTACTCTTACATCTTTTTGATATTTTTTCTCTAGCCATTTAAAACTCTTATACATTGTAACCTGTCCTGCTAGATACTTATCAGCAAATCCTGTTACAATCAATCCACTACCAAACATATCTGTTAATAATGTCTTAGATTTCATACTTTTTTTAACTAATTCTATAATTTTCATTATTGCCTCTTTTCATCTTCAATGCTTTCATAGGTTCAAACCAAAATAATAAAAACCATTTCTTTTCTGCAAGATTATATATAACTACTGGAATCATTATACTTACAATCAATCCGACAAAAAAATGTACTATAAAACTATGAATTCCTATTTTTAATAAAACACTTCTAAACATAGCTGCAACTATCGTATGCAATACATACACAGGCATAAAGTATTTTCCTAACTTATTCATATTTAATGTTTTATAGTTTTCACATTTGATTATAAAAAAATATATAATTGGTATAACAAAACAAATCCCTACTAAAAATTGTATGTAAGCAATATTCCTAGGTGCTTTATAGAATAAATATGAAATTGATATTCCTATTACAAATAATATCATACAACTTAATGACTTTCCCTTTGTTTTTACTATTTCACTTTTAGTAAGTATCATCCCCATAACAAACCAAATTGCATTAGCTAAAACTTTACTAACAATATCTGGGAGATTAAATGTATGCAAAAAAATTATATATATCAATTTTAATACAATAGTAATTACAAAACAGCTTCTTAACGCTTTCTTATCATTAAATCGTGGTATAAAACAAAAAAGGAAAAATAGTGTATATAAATACCAATACGGGGCTATTGGAGCTATAAATAATGTTTTCAAAATTGGCGTTGCTTGATTATTAACTTCAGCTGAAAATACTACTTTTAATATCAGTGTTATTAACGAAAAAGTAAAATATGGTACCCCCAATGCTAAGAATTTTTTTTGTATATTTTTACGGTGTTCCTGTAATGTCCATTCTTTACTTGTACACTGATACAAAAAACCACTACATAAAAAAAACAGTGGTACATGAAATGTATATATTGTTTGTACTGGCCAACAATAATATATTTTACTTTCTTGAATCCAACCACCTGACATCATTGACATATATAGATGTCCAAACACAACTAAAAAACATGCAAATATTTTCACAGCATCTATCCATATATATCTTTTTCGTTTGCAACCTATAGATTGGTTTGTCATCATTTGTCACTCCTAATTTTTTTCTTTCATCGTCAACATCTCTTCAACTGTACATGGCTCCCTCAACCCCATATCTAAATATGGTTTAGAAAACTCTTTTGCTTTTCTTTTAGCATCGTCATATGTTCCAATCTGTTTTGCCGGAACGCCTCCAATAACACTTCCTGCTGGAACATCTTTAGTCACTACAGCCCCTGCAGCAATAATACAATTATCTCCAATTGTAACTCCATAATTAATTATTACATCTGCTCCAATATAAACATTATTTCCGATTTCAACCTTACCATATCTACATAAATAAGTATCTGTATTTTCTTCATGATTAAAAACCGTATTTAAGGCACTATGCGTAACTAAACGTACTCCTGCAGAGATAGCAACATTATTATGTAAATATACTAAAAATGGTTCTGCTGGTAATATATTAGATTGAAAATAACAATTCTCTCCAACCTGCGCAAACATATTATGTTTTTTTATGTAATCCATCTTTTTCCATCCATCACGTATTGTTAACATACGTATCTGTCTCCAATACCTTCTGAATTTATCAAATATCACATACAATCTCATTATTTATTACCCCTAATCTTCTTTATACTTTAACATACCTTTGATATTAAATATAATTCTTTCTAATGTTATCTTCTTTCGGTTGAACCATAATACTTTTGCATAAAATTTAACTTTATTTCTTTTGCTTCTCTTCATTATTAATTCAGGCGTAATTTCATAGAATTTATCAGTTGTTGTATCAGCATAAATCAAATACTGTTTCTGCTCTTTGTACTCAGAAATTCTAAACGTCGTTGGTCGACACCAATAATGCAAATACATATATTCTTCTTGATGTATTTTACCATTTGCAAGATAATGTCTAAGTAATTGCCCATTTTTCCATGTGAAAACTTGATGCTCATTTTTATATGCATCCTCTTTTGCTTCCCAATCTAAATAAAATCCGTAATCATATTTCAATAGATTAGCAAAATCGATTTTTTCATATACCGAAATTTCAAGTTTTTTATAAATATTGTCCATTCCTGGCTCATCAAACGCATAACCTTTATCTGTGGTATACACATCTTTATAATAGTCTATACCTTCTATATGTGTTCGATATCTAGCATTAATTTCTGGCGTGTTTTTGTATAGCATTGAATGTCCATTAAAACCAACTTTTTCATATTTTTCTAAAATTTCATCTGTGTAAAATTTTCTTATATTTCCCCAAACCAAATCAATATCGCAATTTCCCCAAAAATCATATCCTGCTAATTCATCTTTAAATACTTCTCCATATGATGGTTTATAATCACAAAGTTTATACGGACGTTCCAATGATATTGGAAAATCAAAAATTCTCTGAATTCTTTCTTTCATTTTTTCAAATGAAAAATATGTCACTTTTACATTTTCAGGATAATCATATGGTGTTTGATCATCTGTAAATATCAACCAATCTATCGTAGGATTACATTTGCAACTTAATAACCAAAATTCGAATCCTTTAGGAAACTTTCCAAAAAAAGGAACTACATAAGCTATTTTATACATAACTTCTCTCTCTTTCATAATTTCTTTTGCATCATTTTTTCCAATAGATATTTTACAACACAAGAAAAAATAATCGCACATGCTAATGTCATAATTACAGTAACTATATATGATAAAATTTTATTTCCAAATAAATGATTCATATGTACTTTTTCTATCATTCGATAAAAGACCATATGGCACAAATAAATCTCTAAACTAATATTTCCAATAAACTTAGTAAATTTATTGGAAAGAATTTTTCCTGTATTATTTGGGGATGCAATAGAATAAATTAGTAGTAATCCAAATAATACTAACATAATAAATGGTTCTGACTTTCCTTGGTAAAAATATATTCCTGCAATTATTACTGTTAACAATGCTATTAATATTTTTTTCTTTTGGCAAAATTCATATATGCTATTTTTATATAAGAATAGGATTCCACCTAACATAAAAAACATTGCTGAATATATAATATTTCCTCTTACATCAAATCCACTTATTACATGATTATTATCAAAAAAATAAATTCTACATATTACATTAAAAATCATGGAAATAATAAATGTCCCCCATGCTCTATTTCTATTACTAATCAGGTAACAAAAAAATGGAAAAATCATATAAAACACAAATATTAATCCTAAAAACCAGCCAATGCCCCATAATGTATCTTATTTTGTGTTTTCATCTGCTCTCCTTTATTAACTCTCTTTCATTTTTCTAAAGCAATTCATAAAATCATCAACCTTTGACAAGGTCGACAATTTTTCACGATATTTTAGGCAATTATTAACATATACTTCGTTATCATTTACTATTTTCATTAGATCCTGTTGATCCCATTCTGTAGCAATACCTAATTTATATTTTTTTATATATGATGCATTTAATGGTATCTCTGTTGTCACTACTGGCGTGCCAACAGCAATTGATTCTACTATAGAAATCATACTATTATCCTTAACAGTATTAACTAAAAGTGCCTTAGCATGAGCTAAATATGGTAATAATTCTTCATGATTTAGTTTTCCCTTGAAAATAACCTTTTCTTCTAATTCTAATACTCTACTCTGCTGCTCTAACGAAGATTTTAATTCTCCATCTCCAATTATAATTAATTCGCTTGAGTTGCCACTGATTTTTAAATATTCTCCAAATTTTAATAAAATCCCATCAATTCTCTTTCTTTCAATTAATTGAGAACAAACCACAAAATAATCCTTTTTATCCGTTGAATATATAAATTTATCCAGATTTACTCCATGTTCAATAATTTTTGAATCAGTATTCCTACAATATTTTTTTATAAAACTCTTTGCCTCTTCTGATCTTGCTACCACTTTTACATTTCTCATCAAAAATCGCGCTACAATATTGTACCATATCTTTGATGGTAATTTTTTCATCATCACATTATGTTTTGCTAACTCATGCCAAACTATAACTTTGCTCTTGTTAGTCAAAACAGCATTTAATGTATTAATTGAAAAAACTTCACTACAAATAATAAGATCTATATTACTCTCATTTTTCTTTATGTATTTTGATAAATTATACATATAAGGAAAACAATGTGGCATAAAAATTGATTTAAACTTACATTTTCCCCATATAACTTTAAATGGATATTTTTCTTTATTTACTGGTTTAAATGGTTCAGCAGCATACAATATCACATTATGACCTTTTTTTTCAAAAGCCAAACATAAATCATAAATCATCGTATCCTTAATAGAATTAGCTCTTATAATATTTTTTGTTTCAGAAGTATATACAATCGGATTTACAATCAATATATTCATCTTCTACTTCTCCATCTGTGCCGCAATATCCGCATCCACAATTTCTTCTCCACTCTTACCAACTAACTGCTCTTTAGAAGCCGCAGACAATCCATCATTGATCGTCGCACACATATCGCAAGTAGAACACTTATCAAGTTCTTCCTTAGTAACAATACCCTTCTTATAATCGCGAACGATCTTATTCTCATACATGCTATATTTTTTCTTTTTAAAGAAACGTAAGAATTTATGTTTTACAACCCAAAGAGCAGGAACCCAAATATACTTATGCATCGCAGGTGATACAGAACCGATCATCCAGCAGTCACGATCACAGCAACGAACTTTCTTACGAACTTCCTCTGCTTCTTTGCTGTTCCATAATTCATTCCAGCTCTGTTCATTTAAGTTACCCATAACTTCTTTATCTTTTGTTCCATTACATGGCATAACATCACCATATGGATCGATAAAGAATGTATCAAAACTCATATCACATGGAAGTAATCTCTTCTGTCCATAGATATAGTTGATCAGTCCATGGTTAAAGTAAGCACGGAACCATTTCTTTGGTGAATTGCTGTTTAACAGTTCATTTACCAAGTTTTCAAACTGTTTCGCAACCATTGGACGGTTTTTGATAATATTTTTTGCTTCTACAAAGTAAAAACTGTTATGTAAAGAAGCTGTTGCAAATTCCATTCCCATCTTATCTGAAATCTTATAAAGAGGTACTAAGTCTTTACAGTTTGCATCCTGTACTGTCATACCAAATCCAACATCTTTCATACCCATCTGTCTTAATTTCTTTAATGTTGTATATCCACGCTGAAATCCATTTTCTAATCCACGGATCTTGTTATTTGTTTCTTCTAATCCTTCGATAGAAATACGAATTCCGACATTAGGAAACTCTTTACACAGATCTACAATACGATCTGTAAAGAAACCATTTGTTGAAATAACGATACGATCGGATTTTTTCTGCAATTCACGTACAATATCTTTTAAGTCTGTACGGATAAATGGTTCTCCACCAGTAATGTTTGTAAAGTACATTGGTGGTAACTTCTTAATTGTTTCTAAGCTGATTTCTTCATCTGGTGTAGATGGTTTCTTGTAACGATTACACATATTACATCTTGCGTTACAACGATATGTAACAATAACTGTACCATTTAACTTCTTAACTTTCTTATCTTTACTCATATTTTTCTCACTCAACTTCCCTTTTTGTTTACTTGCTGCTCGATTTCCTCGAACTCTTCCTGTATAAATCTTTATCAACTTCTCATAATACTCATCAATTGTATCAAAACTGATATCTTTACAATTTTCTGTATAAGAAGCTGTTAATTCCTTATCTTCCCACAGATGTTTGATCTTTTCTTTCAGATCCTCTGCATCTGCACTTTCAAATAACTCTCCTGTTTTTCCTTCCTGAATCAGTTCTGGAATTCCACCAATGTTCGCTCCTAATACTGGAGTTCCATACATCTGTGATTCCATCACTGAGAATGGGCAGTTTTCATACCATTCAGATGGATAAATAGAAAATCTTGCTTCTCTGATCAGTTTTTCTAAGTCTTCTCCTGTCTGAAATCCGACATTCTTAATGTTTGGAATTCCTTCAATTTGATCTTCTAACGGACCAGTTCCAGCAAAGATAAATGGAACATCTGGTAATGACTTACATACATCAATTAATGTCCCAATTCCCTTTTCTTCAGAAAAACGTCCAAAATACAGAACATAGTCTTTTTTCTCTGTATTCTTCCATTCTACTTTATCAATAAAGTTATGTAATGCGATTGTTTTCTTTGCAAACAATGGATTACTATCTAACTTTTTTTTCATAAAGTGACTGCAACAGATCATTGCATCAATATATTTATAAGTTCCTTTTAATTTCCAAAACTCAGCTTCCATAGTTCCAACTGCACTCTTTGCGGTGCTTCCATGGATACATTTTCCTTTTGTACAATTTAAGAAATGTCCACCTAAACATTTTTCACAGTTTTCATGTGTGTTAGGATTGTTACACATATGGTTTGGACAGACAAGCTGATAGTCATGTGCTGTAAATACGATTCTGCAGTTCTTTCCTGTCTCTTTTCTCCATTTCTGGATTTCTACAATAATACTTGGTGTCAACTGATAGTTGAAGTTATTAATATGACACACATCTGGCTGAAAATCATCCAGCACCTGTCTAATCTTTGTTCTTGCTTCTTTGGAATAGATTGTTTTTAATGGATATGTTAACTTTGCAAGTTTACTTCCACCATGAAAGTCCATATCAGATGTATACGCATCTACATTGTTTCCTACACATCTTCCTTCATGTTCCATTCCAAAAAACTCTACTTTATGTCCCTGTTTTTCTAAATATTCTCCTAATTTGAAGATATATGTTTCTGATCCACCATTAGGATATAGAAACTTATTTATCATTAAGATTTTCATTGATCTTTTTTCCCTTCTGATATACTTTCAATGTTCTCTCCACAACATCTTCCCAATTATACCTACCACAAATATACCCAGACGCTTCACTCTTATACTTCTCCACAAGCTCCACATCATCACAAACCATCTGTAGCTTTTCCTTAAGGTCTTCCACATTAGCCTTCTTAAACAAAATCGCCTTATCCTCAACCACATCAGCAATCTCAGCAATATCAGACCCGATCACACAGTTCCCATAACTCATAGCCTCAAGCAGACTAAGTGGCATTCCCTCCAACTTAGAAGGCAGCACATAAACATAAGCATTACTATAAATCTCTTCCAGTAACTTTCCAGAAACAAATCCAGTAAAGATAATATTCGGATCATCTCCAGCCATCTCTTTCAGCATCTTCACATACCCATCCGTATCACTCGTAGCCCCAGCGATCACTAGTTTCTTATCTGTTTTAAGTTCCTTATACGCCTCAATCAAGAAATGAATTCCCTTTTCTTCTGTCAGTCGTGATAATGCACAAATATACTCATCCTTATGAAGTCCAAATTTCTGAGTGATCAAATCCGCTTTCTGATTCTCATGCGTCATAACCCCATTCGGAATCAAAACAGTATCTCTGTCATAAAACTTCTTAAAATACTTCTGTACTTTTTCACTTAATACAATCACTTCATCTGCATACTTTGCTGCAATATATTCCCCAAACTTAATATATCTGGAACCAAATCCGTGTTTCCATTTATCTCTCGCCCAGTCAATTCCATGAATCGTTACGATACAGCGCTTTCCAAACAGTTTCGGAATCCATAGAAATGCACTTGGTCCTTCTGCATGAAAATGTACAATATCATATTTTCCAAATGCTGCACAAATTGCAGCAGAAAAAGAGGATGTCATCGCTGCTAATCCTCTTTTATTGATCGTTATTACTTTCTTTAACTGAACTCCCCTATACTTTTTCCTTTTTACAGTTTTTACATATTCATTTTCCACTTTATCGCCAGATCGGTTAAAGCATGTTACTTGGTGGCCTTTTTTTATCATTAATGGACACATAATCGTCAATACGCGCTCAATTCCACCTCTTCTAGATGGAACAACCTTATGACCGATCATCGCAATTCTTAAATTCTTGTTACCTCTTTTTTTCAATTTGATAGTCCCCTTCATTCAATCAACAATCAACTAATCCACAACTCCACACTCTCAAATCTACCTACTGTGCCCCATCATCCCCACAAACAACAAGCCACACTGTCTTAATCAATATCCCAATATCCCTCCAGATAGACCAATGATCGATATAATCAACATCCATCTGAACAATCTCCTCAAAGTCTGTGATCGTGCTTCTTCCGCTAACCTGCCAAACCCCAGTCAGTCCAGGCTTCTGGCAAAGTCTCTTCTTATGGTAAGCACTATACTGTTCAAACTCATCCACTGTAGGCGGCCTTGTCCCTACCAGACTCATATCCCCCTTCAGTACATTCCAAAACTGTGGAAGTTCATCAATACTTGTCTTCCTGATAAACTTTCCAACCTTGGTAATTCTCGGATCGTCTTTCATCTTAAACATCAAGCCGTCCATCTCATTCTGCGCCATAAGCTCTTTCTTGCGCTCTTCCGCATCCTGATACATCGAACGGATTTTATAGATCTTGAAAATCCTTCCATTCTTCCCAACTCTCTTCTGTGAGAAGAACAGCGGCCCCGGTGATTCTAACTTCACCAACGGTCCAACAATGATCACTGCGATCGCTGTGATCAACATTCCAACCAATCCCCCGGCAATATCCATTGCTCTCTTCATCATCAGCATGACAAATGATACATTATGACCAGAGAAACTTACACTTTCATAAGGACCAACTTTCTCAAGTGATCGTTCCAGATTCTCATTGATCTGAAACTGGGAAATGTTAAGATTCGTCTTAATTCCCATGTCCTCAAGGTTCTGTATTGTCATCGCGATTGGAAATTCGTCATCCATCGGTATATATAAGAATACTTCATCTACAACCGACCGCATCGCATATTCAAAAATACTTCGATATGAATGTGCTACAACCGGAATCTCGTTGATAAGCCATCCTGTCATATCTTTGTCCACAACTGCAACACTTGTGATCCACAGGTCCCAGTTCTTCTCTTCCATGATATTCCCGATTACTTCTTCTGCATGATCACTCGTTGTGATGATCATCATCTTTCTTGCATAAGAATGATCCTTTCTTCTTGATAGCCAATATTTCCGATAAGCTCGATGTGTGATCTGCATCCATACAAAGCCAAATCCAGAAGTAAAGATATAAATAAATCTGGAATAATCTTCTGCATCCTGAATCAGGAATGCGACCATCGCCATTCCTGCTGCCATCAGGACGACTGTCTGCAGATTCATTCTCATTTCTTCTATAAATTTGCGCTTAAAAAAGCCACGATTCGGACGAAACAGAAAGTAGATCATCATAAGTACTACAATTGCAATAAACCAACGATAATACGTATCGTTCCCCATCACGGTATACCCTGTTTCAATATTTCCAAACCGCAGCCATACTGCTGCAAAATAACCAACAGTAACTCCCACCAGATCTAATAAAAAGATCAGGAAGTTCTGCATCTGTAATCTTGTTGCTTCCATATTCTATTTCATCCCCATTTATTTATACACTTTGTGTTAATTATCTATACTTTTCAAAGTATAGCATGTATTTTCTAAATTTCAATACAAATCTTTGTACTTTTTGTCGAACTTTAATTTTTTTCTTATTTTGATGTAAGTGTCAAAAGTATAAATTGCGTTTGTGCTTGCACAAATAAGCAATTTATACTTATTGACACGCCGAACAACGAGAACGGAATAAAATGGTGTGAACACGCCATTTTATGGAAGTTCGAGGTGTTCGAGGATTGTGGAATTGCGTAGCAATGGAACAATCCGAGTACATCAGAGAGTGGCAAAATTTACTTTTGACACTCTCATCTTATTTTGCACATTGTTTCTTTGAACTTTTGGCTTTTATTTTGAACTTTTCATTGAACTTTTCTTGTTTTTGTGCTATATTAAACAAAATCATTTGAACTTTGAATTTTATTTTGAACTTTTATCGGAGGGTGTTATGAATCAGACATTTACCTTTGCAGATCGTTTAAAGTCTGCAATGGAACAAAAACATATGAAACAGGTTGATCTTATTCATGCAGCAGAGACTGCCGGAGTCAAGGTCGGGAAAAGTCATATCAGCCAGTATGTCAGCGGCAAGACGGTTCCTCGTGCAGAGATTCTTCATTTCTTATCTGAAACTCTTGATGTTGATGCTGACTGGCTTTCTGGAAATGGAGGGAATACTGTGAATCTAGAAACTTCTCCAAGGAGAACATTTAGCAAATCTACCAAATTAGATAATGTACTTTACGATGTACGTGGTCCTGTCGTAGATGAAGCGAACCGCATGGAACGTAATGGAACTCATATCCTGAAATTAAATATCGGGAATCCTGCCCCATTTGGTTTCAGAACCCCAGATGAAGTCATCTATGATATGAGACATCAGTTAGCTGACTGCCAGGGATATTCTGCTTCTCAGGGATTATTTGCTGCAAGAAAGGCGATCATGCAGTATGCGCAGCTTAAGAAGATCCCAAATGTTGATATCGATGACATTTATACTGGAAATGGTGTCAGTGAGCTGATCAATCTGTCAATGTCTGCTTTATTAGATGATGGGGATGAGATCTTGATCCCTTCTCCGGATTATCCTTTATGGACGGCTTGTGCAACGCTTGCTGGCGGGAAAGCAGTTCATTATATCTGTGATGAACAGTCTGAGTGGTATCCTGATATGGAAGATATTAAGAAAAAGATCAATCATAGAACGAAAGCGATCGTTTTGATCAATCCGAATAACCCAACTGGGGCTTTGTATCCTAGAGAGGTCTTACAGCAGATCGTTGATATTGCGAGAGAACATCAGCTTATTATCTTCTCTGATGAGATTTATGATCGTCTTGTGATGGATGGAGAGGAGCATGTATCCATTGCTTCTCTTGCTCCTGATCTATTTTGTGTGACATTTTCCGGATTGTCTAAATCTCATATGATTGCTGGTTTCCGTATTGGCTGGATGATCTTAAGTGGTAATAAGGCGGTTGCAAAGGATTATATCGAGGGACTTAATATGCTTTCTAATATGAGACTTTGTTCAAATGTGCCTGCGCAGGCGGTTGTCCAGACGGCGCTTGGTGGTCATCAGAGTGTTAATGATTATATTGTTCCTGGTGGACGTATTTATGAGCAGAGGGAATATGTTTATAAGGCACTTTGTGATATTCCTGGTATTTCTGCTGTGAAACCGAAGGCTGCGTTTTATATCTTTCCTAAGATTGATACGAAGAAGTTTAATATCACGAATGATGAGCAGTTTGCTTTGGATCTTTTACGTGAGAAGAAGCTTTTGATCGTGCATGGTAGTGGATTTAACTGGAAGGATCCGGATCATTTCAGAGTGGTTTATCTGCCTCGTATTGAAGTTTTGGAAGATGCTATGGGAAAACTCGGGGAATTTTTGGAGTATTATAGACAGTAAAGTTTGTTTGCCATAGTCTTTCATATATATCACATATTCAAAAAATAGTTATTGCCGCAAAACACACATTTTATTCAGCATTTTTGACAGGTCGCTGATTCGCTGGCATTCCTGCATAACTCTCTTGGTGCGACCAAAAATGGCCGCACCATCGTTCAGACAATGCCCATGCCAGCTGCGAACCCGTCAAAAATACTGATAAAATGCTAATCGTTTTGCGGCAATAACTATTTTTAAGATATGTGATATATAGCGAAAGGTATTGGAAAGGAAACTGTTGGTTATAAAATACAAGAAACGCTCAAGTTATACATTTATCTAAAATACTACTATTTCCTCATATCCTCTATCAAAAGCCCTATATTACTCCCAATAGAATGTTTTAATCCTTCTATATCTTCGCAGAATTCTTTTTCATTTTTGATTGCTGTATCAATATTCCCTACAAATTCTTCCGCTTTGTAATTGCTTTTCTTATAGCTAGGATAAATTTTATGTAATTCATATTCTGCATATCTTTTTTTAGATGTTACCTTTGGATTTTCTGATAGTTTTTCTTGATCTAAGTCGAAAACTTTTTCTGAATGCATCAGTAGCCAAAATTCAAAACATGGATTGGTTACACAGAAACGAAATCCTTGTTCTTCACATTTTTGTTTTACATATTCATACTGTGATTCTATAAAACTTTCTTTATCTCTGTCTACAATTAAGCAAATTTCATCATAATTTTCTTCATATGTTAAGTCTTCAAACTTGATGATTTCTGGAATATATTGAATAATGTTGTCAATCTTATATTTTTGTCCTAATTCTGTCAAAACTTTATTACAAACAAATTCAGGATCATCAATAATATCTTCTAATGTTTTTTCAAATTCTTCTTCACATATTTGTTTCATTGTTTTCCAGATAGCCCTTTTCAACACTTTACTATTAATTATAATCTGTTTTTCATGAAAATAGTCAATAATTTTATCAAACAGGGTTTTGAAAGATATAGTTCCTGTATCTCTTTCCTTTAAATCTTGAATAACTCTATCCAATATTTTTCGAGGATTACTCCATCCTTCTTCACTAAAACATCTAATAATAGGCACTAGTTCTATTAATGAATTAAGCTCTATTTCTTTTCGCATATCTTCTATTGCATCAAAATATAATACTTCAGTATCTGAGCCTTCATATAGTAAAAAATACTTTTTTATAGCTTGCTTTGATTCTGATGCAACTGAACGTCTACCAAAACCAGAACCTTTTCTTTCTCTCATCCATTACTCATCCCCTTTCACAGGAAATACAGTACTGAATTTTGGAACTCCCCCATACCGTCCATCTAAATAGGCCTTATCTATCTTCTGGTCAAATCTTGTATTATATTCTTCCAAAGAATAAATATCACTTTCTCCTGTAATTCTTTTATTAACAAACCACACTTCGTCTCTTCGAAGAATATCAAAATCTAACAATCTTGATTCATGTGTTGTCACAATTAACTGAATATTCCTTTCTGCTGCCAATTGTAAATATGTTTCTACAAATTTACAAGTTAAACTTGGATGTAAACATCTATCCAGTTCATCAATCACATATGTTTTATTTGCTCCCGAAAGTAATACTTCTATTAAATCTAATATTCTAACCGTACCATCTGATTCTTCTGATAAATTAAACAAAATATTCTCTTCCCCATGCAAGAATTTAATTGTCTTTCCTTCAACTTTTCCGTTACTAGCAATATTTAAAATAAAAAAGTCTTTATTGGATCTCATCACAATTCCAATTTCTTTTAATTTCATACGATTTACTGTTACTTTTTTATTCTCTACATCCTTTAATATTTCTTCTTTAATTCTATTTGGAATCATTCTAAATATTTCTTCTGGATCTACATCTACCATCTGAAATCCTGTGATACCTGTTCCAAATGCTTTAATAATTTTACAAACTTCATCTATTTTTTCCGTTTTTGCCATATATGAATAGTCCGAAATTGGTCGATCTGGATAATTAATATCTAATTTTCGTTCTATCCACATATATACATTTCGAAATACTTTAAGATTATTATATTTTTCATATAGAGTTTTCTTATTTTTATTCATTATTGATAATAATAATACTTCTGAATCCTCTTGAATATCTTCGGCATAATTTTTTAATTTTTCATATGACTTTTTATCTCGTTTTAATTCACTGCTAAACTCGGTTTCACCATTTTCAATATCTCTAGTAAAAATATTTTTTTCACTGCCATCACTTTTAAGTTCAACAAGCCATTCTGAAACAAACTTGCTTTGACTTAAAATCACTTCAAATCCATATGCATAATATTTATCATCTAGCATAATTTCTAATTCAAAATAGCTTTTCTTTTCCTTATTTGCTCTGTCAGTTTTACAATACATATCAGTGTGCCCTTTAGGAAGTCCATCTACAATTGTTTTTTTCATAAAATTCAATGCTTTTACTAAATTGGATTTTCCAGATGCATTCGCTCCATAAACAGCTGCAAATTTTAACAATTTAATTTTATCATTATCGTATATGTGCTCTCTCTTACTTCTAACTTTTCCAGCTATCATAGAAAATTCTTCTGATTGCCCTGATTCATTTTCAAAAAACGAAAGAAAATTCTTTACATTAAATCTAATTAACATTTTAGCACCTCCTATATTCATAGTTTACGTGATTTCCTCACTTACGTCAATATTTGACAATGTTTATTCGCATATTTTACATGTATTCTATGTGTTTTTTTCACATTTATTCATATTATTTTTTACATCTGATACAAATAAACAAACACCGGCATTGTAATGATCGACAATAGTGTCGTCATAACATTAATCGCACTTGCATATTTCGAATCATTCCCATACACCTGACACATCTGTGTAACAGTCGATGCGCATGGTGTGATCGCTGCGAGGTATGTGATGAGAATTATCTTATCTCCTTGTGGATGCCATCCTCTCATTCCTAAGAGATTAATGACTGCTAATGCAATCAATGGTTGAATGATTAGTCTTAGTACTGTTACCAGATAGACTCTCTTGTTTGTAAAGATATCTTTTAGGTTTACTTCTGCGATCAGCATTCCTGTGACGATCATGCTTAGTGGGCCGATCATGCCTCCTACAGATGAGAGCGTATTGTTGATGATCTCTGGGAATCTTATTTTTGTGAAGAATAGGATGACTCCTAGAAATACGGAGATCATATTGATGTTTAACAGGATCTTCTTTAGGTTGATCCCTTTTTCCCTGCTGATCATGTTTTTGCCCTGGCTCCAGATGAAGAATAGCTGGATACTCATGAATACACAGCCGTATACGACCCATTTTCCTCCTAATATATAGGTAACTAATGGTACGATCAGGTTTCCGGAGTTTGAGTAGTAGGCGGATGTGAATTCTACAGAGTCTAGGTGGAACATTTTTTGCATGATGTAGGTTACGAAGAGTAGTAAAAACTGCAGGATAATGGATGCTATGCAGGCTGTGATCAGTCCTTTGGTTACGTTTGGGCTGTAGTCTACCTGAAATGCGTTGATGATGACTGCTGGGATGATCAGGTATAGGATGATCTTTGAGAGGACTTTGCTGTCTTCTCCTTTTAGTAACTTTGTTTTGACGATGATGTAGCCCATTAGGATCATTAAGAATAGCTGGGCAATCTGTTTTAGTAGTAATATGCTCATTTGCATGGGTTGTGTTCCTTCTTTCTTTTGTTTATTATTACCTTTTATTTAAAGAAGAGAGCGGCAATTCAAGCCCCTCCCTTATCCATTATCACTAATCTTATGATCCCTCTCCATTCGTAAAACATAAAATTTTTCGCCTTCTCTATATCCAAAACATCTTTTAGGATTTTTACAGCGAAATTTATAAATTTTCTTATCTTTAAATTCAGATTTTCGAAACCAATCATCTTTATTAGAAGCTGGCGAATATCGTTTGAAATTTAAAGTTCTATCTCTAACAATTTCGTCCCATCCTTCTGCTTCTTCAAATCTATCAAACGCTTCAATACAATCTTCTATTTCAGATTGTGAAAAGTCTAAAAATCCATATTCTTTTTCAAACTTTGAAAAATCCAATCTTCTATCAATGTATCTGGCTTTCAAGTAATCGTATATATCCGTTTCTTTGTTCTTCCATAAATACTCTTCCAAATAATCATACGAATACACTGATATTACACTTAAACATTCTTCTTTATTTTTAATTATTTCTAATTCTTTATTTTCATAATCCTTATGTAAAAATGACAATATTACTTTTTCATCTTCTGATGCTTCTGCAATAGATGTTGCTGTAACATCTATTGTCCCTAAAAAATATTTTGATGAAATATCTTGTTTAAAAAACTCTTCTTGATCCCAAAATGGGGGATTATCTGCCATACTTAATAACAATCTTTTTAATCTTCTCGCCTTATCATTTTTCACCCCTCTTAGATCATTAAATTTTTTATCTTTTGTTATTCTTTGATCATAAAAATTTGATTGTTTACTTACTCCTATTCCCTGTTCATTCATATATTTTAAACATTTTATCACAGGCATTGAATCATCTAAAAACTGATCAATATCTCGGAATTGACCCTCTAAAGATAATTCATTTAAGTATACTTTTTCCATCTTATCACAACCCCAGTAATTCATCTAAATCTTCATCAAATTGGTCAAACAATCCTTTTTCTTGATTTTTTATCACTCCATTTTCATCAATTAGAATTTTTACAGGTGTACTTAATAACTCTTTATTTTGTTTAAAGAAATATACACTTGTATCTTCTGCCTGAATTCGTTTAGAATTTATATTCTTTCTTAATCCATTAAAAATATGGTCACTATGTGTTTCTATAATAACTTGCAAACCTTTTGAAGCAAGAAAACTAAAAAAATCAAGTAAACGCGATTGAGCACTTGGATGTAAATGAATTTCTGGATTCTCAACTACAAATAAACTACCTTTTTTACAAGATAATGCTGCTATAATCACATTCGAAATATAACTAATTCCAGTTCCCACATGCTGTGGCTTAACATCCATACTTCCATCTGCATTTTTTCTGTAAGATACTTTTACTATTTCAGTCCCTGGAATTCTTTCTGCTGTAATTGAATATCCCATAATATAATTCAACCAATAGTCTACTTGATTTCCAAAATTGCTCCCCGTTTCTTCTTCCATATTTCGGAAATCCTGCTCTGCAATAGAATTCATACGTTCTTTACTCAAGTAATCAAAAGCATATTCTCCGTGAATTCCAATTCTATATTCTTTTTCTAAATTTTGTTTATACACATCCTCAACACCAATTCTCTCAGCACAAAGATATACAAAATCAAGTCCTTTTATTTTTTCAAAATTGTTTTTTGTGATCTTCTCTTCTGAATTAATTGCTATACTACACTCAAATTCATCATCTGCATTTTTTACTGTCATTCCTATATCTATTTTTCTGGCATTTATGATTGTATTTCTGACTTCTTGAAATCTACCTAATTTAATATATTTTCCATTTAATAATCCATTTTCACTTTGTCTTTGTTGCATTAATAATAATATTGCCTGAATCGCCGATGATTTTCCCGCAGAATTCACTCCTGTAAATAATGTCAGATTATTTAGTTCCAATTTTATATCTTTAAAACACTTAAATCCTGCTATTCTCAGTTCCTTTACCATCTATTTATAATCTCCTTATATTTCTCCTTCACTTTTCCAAATCTTTTTTTCACATTAACTGAACTATCAACTGAATGTTGCAAACTCCTTAAATACTCTTCATCTTGTAATAACTCTACCACTCCTTTTTTCATTTCTAAATTACTTACTGATGTCTTATCAAAACATGTAAAATAATAAAATAATGTTTCGAACAAAGTCATACTAATCGGTCTTCTTATTTTTCCATTTGACGGAATACGAAATCCATCTTTTCCTAAACATTGATACGCTCTTGTCATTGTCCTGTCAAATAATTGCTTCAATAAAAATATAGAATTAAGATCCATTTTATTAAACAAGTTCATCCCTGCCCCAAGTAATTCTTCCATATCACTTCGATATTCCATTCTTTTCTTATTTTTATCCAAAATATTTCCACGCCATAACAAATAGAAACACAATGCTCTCAAAATAACATATTTATCTTTCATATGTTTTGGGGAAATTGCTCCTCCTGTAGCATCTTTAAAACTCTTCATCTTTGATAATTCATCCAACAATTTCGTTGCATTTCCTTGATACAACGCATTACGCATTTCCTGTTTATTCAATGGTGTTCCACCACGATTTACTCTATCAAATATATCAAACCTTACTCTATCTTTTGTAGGATATTTAATAATCTGTACTACTAACTGTGTATCCTCAATTATTGTAACATATCTTGAATATAAATGACTTTCTTCTAGCTCATTAAAATTCATTCCATTAATTTGTGGTAATATTTTTAAATCTTTTAAACGAAATTCATTATCCAAAAACTGAAAAAATGTTGTTAACCGCTGTCTTCCATCTACCACCACAAGTTTTCCGTCTTCATTCTCTGCCAAATAAATTAATGGCAATGGTATTTGCATAATCACTGATTCAATCAATTCTGATTTTTGTTTATTGGTCCATACTAAATTTCGCTGAAAATCTGGATCTATACAAATCCTATCCTTATCATACTTTCTTTTCAATTCAAAAATAGAATACTGTGCTTGTTCTATTTTTATACTTAAATTAGGATAATTATCAGTATTTTCATCTTGTTCTTTTTCCTCTGCTTCAATATTTATATCAACTGTATTATAATCTTCTAAATCTTTTTGATCGTCTATATATCTCATATTCATGATAATACCTTACTTTCCACAATTAAATTACCTTACAATTTCTAACTTTATTCATACTTCTTTCTTCATATTATCATATTATTTATATTTTAATCAACTTTCTAGCGTTTTGTTAATATTTTACTTGTAATTTAACCCATGAGGATCATCAGGAATAGTTGTACGATCTGTTTTAGCAGCAGAATACTGATTTGCATGGTGTTTTCCTTCTTTCTTTTGTATGTTTTCTTGATATCTCATCCTAGTATATCATTCTGCTTTTTTTATACAAGAAATGTTTCGAATTTGATACATCTTTCTTCGTTGTTTTTCCTGGAATCATCTTGATAATCTTCCCAAAAAGTATTAGAATCTGTATAGTTTTTTGAAAGAGGGTATTGTATATGAAGAATTCTTCGAAACAGTCCGTGAAGATGGATATGCTTCATGGAAGTTTATTCGATAAGATGTTAATGTTTGCTATGCCGCTTGCTGCCTGTAGTATCTTACAGCAGCTTTTTAATTCGGTCGGTACTGCCGTTGTCGGACGGTTTGCGAGCAGCGAGGCTTTAGCGGCGGTTGGTAGTAATAGTTCTGTGATCGCTTTGATGGTTACATTGTTTTCTGGGATTTCTCTTGGTTCTAATGTTGTGATCGCCAATTATATCGGACAGAATGATACGAAGCGGATTCCTCGTGTGGTACATACCGCTGTGTCTCTTGCACTGCTTAGTGGTGTGTTTTTGCTGATTCTTGGACAGTTTGTGGCTCATCCGATCCTTTTGCTGATGGGTGCACCGAAGGATATCATTCATCTTGCAACGTTATATCTGCGGATTTATTTTCTTGGAATGCCATTTTTTATGTTATATGATTTCGGTGCTTCCATTCTTCGCAGTATCGGAGATACACGTCGTCCGATGTATGCTTTGATCGTGTCTGGTGTTGTAAATGTGATCTTGAATCTTCTATTTGTCGTTGTATTTCATATGGGTGTTGCGGGTGCCGGACTTGCGACGGTTGGTGCGAATGCAACAAGTGCGATTCAGATCCTTTATTTTCTGACGCATGAAGAACTTCCGATCCGCTTGTCTTTTAAGTCTTTGACGATTGATCATGATGCCGTTTCTAAGATCCTGAAGATTGGGGTTCCTGCGGGACTTCAGGGAATGGTTTTCTCTCTTGCCAATGTCTGTATCCAATCTGGAATCAACAGTTTTGGAGCTGGTGGGATCGCGGGTTCTGCGGTGGAATTAAATTATGAGTACTTTGCTTATTATCTGGTCAATGCCTTTGCTCAGACGGTGGTTACATTTACCGGACAGAATTATGGTGCGAAGGATGAGGAACGTTGTAAGAAGATTTTTCGTCTTGGAATGTTGTGCAGTGTGATCTCTTGCGGAATCCTTAGTACGATCTTTGTTGTATTCCGTACGTTCTTTATTGGATTATTTACAAGTGATCCATCTGTCTATCATTATGCTCAGCTTCGTTTTTTGATTGTTCTGACATTCGAGTGTCTGACAAGTTCTTATGAGATCAGTGGTGGCTGTCTGCGTGGATTTGGACGTTCCATGACTCCTGCGATCCTGACAGTGTTTGGATCTTGTGTATTACGTTTGATCTGGCTTGCGACAGTCTGTAACTGGTTCCATGATTATAAGCTTTTGATGGCGATCTATCCGATCTCTTGGGTATTGACTGGAACGATGGTTCTGGTGGCTTATTTTAGGACACGTAAGAAGCTATTTTTATAATTTGATGATGTAATTAAAATATCTGTTATACCTATTTGTTTCATAATAGATCTAACAGACATTTTTCTTTGCTATTTTTAATATTTAGCACACAAAAAGCCGAACAATTTACGTAAATTGAAATCATATTTACGTGAATTGTTCGGTTTTATTTCACTTATTTACTTCCTATTCATCTTCCTGCAATGCATATGCTCTTTCTTCGATTGATTTCTTCTTTGTTTCTTCATAGTTCTTTAACTCTTTGATTGCCTGTCCTGACATTGCATACAGGATGAAGATATTAAAGATCGTCATTAACCCAATTCCGACATCTCCTAAATCCCATACGAATGTATAGGTCTGTATTCCTCCGATAAATAACATCACAAGTGCTAATACTTTATAGGCTGTCTGCCATCCCCATTTGTCACCGAACAGGTAGGCGACGTTGGATCTTGCATAGAATAAGATTCCAAGGAATGTCGAGAAGCTGAACATCCAGAGGATCACTGCGATAAATACAACTCCGAATCCTCCTAAATGGTAGTTCATTGCTGTCTGTAACAAGTTCATACCGGTTAATCCATTGGTCAGATTCTGTGGTGCTAATAACATTAACATTGCCGTACAGCTGCAAATCACGATCGTGTCGATGAAGACTCCTAATGCCTGTACCAATCCCATCTGTGCTGGGCGTTCACAGTCTGCTGCTGCGGCTGCACATGGTGCGGATCCTGATCCTGCTTCGTTGGAGAATAATCCTCGTTTCACTCCGTTCATAAGAACTGCTCCAAATCCTCCGGCTGCGACCTGACGGATTCCAAAGGCTTCTTTGAAGATTCTTGCAAAAACCCCTGGAATGCTTGGCAGATTCGTGAGGATCACAAAAATCGTAATCCCGAAGTAAATGACTGCCATGATCGGTACCACGATATCTAATACTTTGACAGTTGCATTCTTCCTTAGTACGATCACTGCTGCCACAATAACAAGCACGATCGTTGTATAAAGTGTTGGAATATGGAAGGCATTGTGGAATGATTCTGCCACGGAATTACTTACCACCTGACTGATTCCACACCAGCAGATCAATCCTGAAATCGCAAATAAAACAGCGATCAGTGTGTGTGTTTTCTTCTTTCCTTGTCTCTCTTCCATAAAGTGGTGAATATAATAGGCTGGTCCTCCTCGATATCCACCATACAGAGGGTCTTTTTCTTTATGTAACTGTGCAAGAGTTGCTTCGATAAAGGCTGTCGATGATCCAAGCAATGCTGTGATCCACATCCAGAATACGGCCCCTGCTCCACCTGCGGATATTGCTGCGACAACTCCTGTCAGATTCCCCATTCCGACACGTGTTGCTGTTGATACGATCAAGGTCTGTAAAGAAGAAAGACTGCTTTTTTCATCTTTTCCATTCTTATTGTTTGCTGTTAGTGCTTTGACCATATCCGGGAACAGACGGATCGGTAAAAATCTTGTTTTGATCGTAAAAACGATACCTGCTGGAAGCAGCAATATAATGAGCAGCGAAAGTCCCAGGCTTCCACCTCCTGGTAACGGAACATGAATCCATTCTCCCCATAAAAACTGATATATATTTTCTATTAGCTGAACAATCATTGACTTGCCTTTCCTTTCATTGTTTTTTCCAAAAAAGAAGGCATGCAGTTTTATTCTGTTATGCATGCCTTCTTTTTATTATATAAAATTTTCTGATAAATGTCAAAAAATTTACTTCGTATACCTGCTTATCAGTGCAAGGATCAGGAAACATACCACCTCGAGCAGTACGATCGTTCCTCCTGGCTTAAGACCTACATAATAAGACAGTGTTAATCCGATCACTGTTGTGACCAATGCTGTGATCACACCGATGATCATGACTGCTTTGTAGCTTCGTCCTACCTGCATTCCACATGCGATCGGGATCACAAGCATGGATGAGACGATCAGTGTTCCAACCGTTCTTGATGCGATTGATACCGTCAATGCGGTCAATAAAGTAAAAATAAAATTGATCGTCTTGACAGGTACACCGCTGATCCTTGCTGCATTCTCATCAAATCCGATATAGAATAGTTCTTTATATAGAAGCAATACACAGAGCAATACTAACACACTGATCACACATACGATCTTCAGTTCGTCTTTGCTGATGGATATGATACTTCCAAATAAGAAACTGTTAAAGTTCGTTCCGTTTTTTACGAATCCGGATAGGATACCAGCAAGTCCGATCCCTGTTGACATAATGATCGATATCGCCATCTCAGAATATCTTGGGATCTTTCTTCGGATTGCTTCAACTCCCAGGGCTGCAAACAGACAGATCCCCATTGCTCCTAAGATTGGATTGATCCCTAATAACAAGCCCAGAGCAACACCTGCCAGGGATGCATGAGAGAGTGCATCTCCGATCATGGACATTCTTTTTAAGACGATCGTGATTCCGATCAATGGTGCGATCACGGCCAGTAAGATTCCTGTAATAAATGCACGCTGCATAAATCCGTATTGTAACATCTCGATCATTCTTCCACGATCCTCCCTTCATCCATTCTTAAAATACGATCACATCCTTTACATTCCTGTAGTCTTCCGTGTGTGATCATAAAAATGGTCGTATTGTATTTTGTATTGATCTCATAGAGCATATCGTACAAGATCTTTGTTGATCTTGCATCTACTCCCGTTGTTGGTTCATCTAAGATCAGAAGTTTCGGATCTCCGATCATTGCTCTTGCGATCATTACTCGCTGCTGCTGTCCACCAGATAATTCACCGATCCGTCTCTTAAGGAATTCTTCCATTCCAAAATCCCTTAGTGTCTCTTTGATCTTATTCTTATGTTTTTTATGTGGCAGATGAAACAAGCCAAGTTCCTGATAAAGTCCTGTGATCATGATCTCTTCTACCGTTGCTGGGAAGCTCTGGTTCTTACTGATCCCATTCTGTGACACGTAACCGATCCGTTTCTTTAATCTTGGATCGTTATTCATCAGGATGATCTCTCCTTCATCTGGTTTCATTTCACCTAAAATCAGACGCATAAGTGTACTTTTTCCGCTTCCATTTTCACCAGTCAGAACGACATATTCGCCTTCATGGATCGTCAGATTGATCTCTTCTAAGACTTCCGTATCACTGTATCCGAATTTTACATGATTTAATTGTATCATCTGTTTTGTGTTTGATTCACTCATTCGCTTAATGCCTCTTTGATCGCAGCGAGATTTTGTTTCATTACGGAAAAATAATCTTCTCCTGCTTTGATTTTTTTGTTACTTAGTCCTTCCAGGGGGTTTAACATCTTTGCATTGGCTCCGGTCTCTTTTGCAATGGTTTTCGCTACTTTCGGACTCACCAGTTCTTCAAAAAAGATTGTTTTTACCTGATGTTCTTTTGCAAAGCGGATCACTTCGCTCATCTGTTTGGGATCTGGTTCATCGTCTGCGGATAATCCCTCAATTCCCATCTGTTCTAACCCATATGCGTGACATAGATAGCCAAATGCTTCATGTGCCACAACAAGTTCTTTCTTTGTAAATTTGGATGTTTCTTCCTTATATAATGTATCTAATTTGTCACATTCTTTTGCGTATCTCTTATAATTCGCTTCGTAATAATCTTTATTCTCTGCATCCACTTTGATCAATGCTTTCTTGATCTTGTTCATCTCATACTTTGCATTCTGTGGATCTAACCAGACATGGGGATCATTCTCACTGTTGTGTTCGTGATCGTGTTCATGTGCATCCTGATCTTTTAGTAACTTGATCCCTTTGGATGCTTCAACGCTTGTAAGTTCTTCCGTATCAAGGCTTTCCAAAACGTCATCTACCCATTGTTCCATGCCGGCTCCATTATAAATAAAGATGTCTGATTTTTCCATCTCGATCAGATCCTTCGTTGATGGTTCCCAGTCATGAGGTTCTGTTCCTGCTGGTACTAAATTGATCACTTCTACTTTGTCTCCACCGATCTTCTTTGCAAAATCATACATGGTGTAAAAACTTGTTGTAATTCTTATCTTGCCATTCGATTTCTTCTTGCTTGTATTGCCAGTACATCCTGCCATGCAAAAACTCATGGATATGATGCATACCAGGATCATCCAAATCTTTTTTCTCATTCTTCTCTACTCCAATTTCTGCGGTTTCTCTCTGGTATTTATAGCAAATCTTTCTTGGTCGTGTCAAGCGTGGTTTATGAATGATCGCTGAAAATAGACGTGCGAAATGCATTCTGTGACCATAATTCATTCCCATAGATGATCCTGTAACATCCAGTATACATCAGGGCTGCGAGCACTACGTCCACCACACTGTGTTGTTTTAAGAACATCGTCGACATGATAATTAATATCGTTAAGACAACACATGCTGTATCGGTGCTTTTCTTATATTTTCTCTGATTCTTCAAAATCGCACCACAGCATGCCAGAGAGTTAAATACATGGATACTTGGAAGTACATTCGTCGGAGTATCCGTGTGATAGATCATCTGTACTGCTTTGATAAAAATGCTGTCTCCAGTAAGAACTGGTCTTAGATCCTGTCCATTCGGAAATACTAATGAGATGATCAAAAACAGGGTCATGCCTGTTCCAAGTGTTATGATCAGCTGATAATATTCTTTCCATTGATTCTTATTAAAAAACATAAAATAAAAAACTGTAACTGCTACAAATAAGAACCATAATAGATATGGTACGATGAAATATTCACAGAATGGTATCTGATCATCTATCGTTGTATGTATGATGTAATGATGCACATCTCGATCTTCAATGTAGGAAAATGTGATCATATAAACTATAAAAAATACTGCAATCATACCAAGATGCCCATTTTTTATGATCTCATTTAATTTTGTTCTCAATTGTGACTCCTTTCTTCAAAATCATTGCCTGTTAGAAAGTGTATACATATAGTAGTACCACGATTTTGTAGAAATTTCAAATCTTTTATCGAAATAGTTGTGGCGGGATCTTCTTAACTAGCACTCCACTTAACACTCCGATGATGATCCCTGCGATCGTTCCTGTGATCAGTAATACTGGTGCATAATAATAAATCTTTGTATTCTCCATTAAGAAAACAGCAACACTGAGCTGCCCGATATTATGCGCTACTCCGCCTCCAACGCTGATTCCAATGGGTGAGAATCCTTCGATCTTCTTTAGAAGTCCCATGATGACCAGACTTAAGATCCCTCCTGCCAGACTGTAGGCGATCGTCATTGGATTTCCAAACAAGAATCCTGCCAGTACAACTCGGATCACTGAGATTTCAAGCGTTCTTGTCCATGTTGTAAAGAATAACAAAACCATGATCACTCCATTGGCAAGTCCTAATTTCACTCCGGGAATTCCAACTGGTACCGGGATCAATACTTCTATATAGGATACAACAAGTGCCAATGTTAAAAACATCGCATCTGTCGCTAATCTTTTTGTTGACATATATTTTACTTCTCCTGTTGTTTTCTATCTCATCTGATGTTTATTGTGTTACCCCGTCTAATTCCTGTTCTTTGCCATCTTCTGACCGGATCTCGATCACTACTTTATGCGGCAGACATACGATCGTTTCTCCTGATTTCTCGATTGCTTTATGGTCTGCACAGATCTGATCTTTACAGTCTGCTTTTTTCATTGTAACTTTTCCATCTTTGATCTGCATGACGTTCGTGCCATTTTCCTCTGGAATTTGATAGATCTGATCTTTCTTGATGGATGTTTTGTACACTTCTTTTCCTTCAACTGTCACGATCACTTCTTTTCCGTCTTTTTGTGTCATCTTGATCGCTGCAAAACTGATCAGTGAAATTGCCAGTACTGCTGCAATCAAGATTATATCTTTTTTCTTCATCTTTATACCCTGATTCTTCCCAGTACTTCTCCGATTGGGTCTGTAATGCACAGATCTGCCTGTTTATCTCTGCTTGTCGCATCACGATTCAGTACTGCAAGATATTTTCCTTTAAAATAATCGATCATTCCAGCGGCTGGATAGACAACCAGTGATGTTCCTCCAATGATCAGCATATCTGCCTTTGAAATGGCTCTGACTGCCCCATTGATCGTCTGAGAGTCTAAGCCTTCTTCATATAATACAACATCTGGTTTGATGATTCCCCCACATTCATCACAATATGGGACTCCTTTGGCATTCACGACATAATTCACATCGAAGAACTTGCCGCATTTCTGGCAATAGTTTCTGTGAACACTGCCATGCAGTTCAAAGACATTTTTACTTCCTGCTGCCTGATGAATCCCGTCGATATTTTGCGTAACGATCGCAGACAGTTTTCCCGCCTGTTCCATCTCTGCCAGTTTTAAATGTGCCTTATTCGGTTTTGCATCCAAGAAGATCATCTTATTTTTATAAAAATCATAAAATTCTTCCGTATGCTGTGTATAAAATGTATGGCTTACCATAACCTCGGGTGGATATTTATAAGTCTGGTGATACAAACCATCCGTGCTTCGAAAGTCTGGAATATGACTCTCTGTTGAAACACCTGCGCCACCAAAGAATACGATATGATTACTTTCATCGATCATCTGTTGTAATTTTTCAATCTTTTCGTTATCCATGACTTTTTCCTCCTTGAAATCTAATTGATCAAAAATCATCTGCAAAGTTAGTTGCTTATAACTTATTTTTATATACTTTATCTTTTATTGTACAAGAAAAAAAGGCCTCTTGTAAAGAAGCCTTTTCATTTTTTTAATCATTGCTTTGTTCTTGAATCTTACTGATCTGGTGTAAAGTCTCAAAAACTGCTGCCATATCGTCTTTAATTAGTTTTCTTTGTTGTTCATAAATACTGCGATAGTATTTTGTTCTTATTGGATCAGGTTCATAAATTTTCTTGATCTTTCTCGTTTTTTCAAATACCTGACTTGGATCTTCCAGATCTCCTACCGCATATGCTGCGATCACTGCATCTGTAAGAACTGCTCCTTGTGCATTTTCTAATGTGGCACTCTTACATCCTAACATGTCTGCTTTGATCTGATTCCAGACTTCTGAATTACTTCCACCTTCTGTGATTGTCATAAATTCAAGTGGCACGCCTGCTTTTTTATAAATATCTGTCACACTCATATAATCGTAACCGATCGCTTCTAAAACTGCACGCCACTGTACTCCCTGATCTGTGTCCATCGTCATATTCAGGAAACAGGCACTTGCATTGGATGTTTCTCCAAATCCTCCTGTTAAATATGGAAGGAACAGGACTCCTTTGGATCCGCATGGCACATTTTGTGCTTTCTCATTTAATTCATCAAAATATGCTCCATTTCCTGCTTCGTTGCATACATTATCTCGATACCAACGAAGTGCTAATCCACCGGTTCTTATGAATCCCCAATAAAAGTATGTATTTTCTAAAGTTCCGCTGTTAAAGATCAGTTCATTTTCTGGTTTGCTTAATTCTTCATTGATTCCATCGGTTGCGATACAAAACATCGCACATGTTCCTGCTACGTCGGCTGCCTGATCTGGTTTGATCACTCCGCATCCGATCATAGACTGCATCGTATCTCCGGCTCCCGCACAGATTGGGATTCCTGGTTTCAATCCGGTTTCTTTTGCAAATGTCTCTGATAATGTTCCAATGATATCCCATGGTTTTTGAATCTTTGGCATCATTTCCATTGGAATTCCAAGGATCTCCAATTGTTCCTTGGACCATTTTTTCTCTGTTACACGGTATCCTAGTCCCCATCCAGACATTGTTCCCCAGTCGATAAATGCATCTTCTGCAGACAGTCCTGCAAGATTGGCTAGGATATATGGGGCATTGTGCATGAATTTTCTGCCTTTTTCTTTAAAACCCTCACAATTGTTCATCATCCAACGTGCAAACATCGCTGGAAACATACAGTTTGGCTGAGGATTTCCAGTCTCTTTTGCCCAGATCTCATAATGATGAGATGCTAGTTCCTCAACATCTTCTTTTGTTCTGGAATCCAGATAATTGATGTAAGGTGTGATCGCATGACAATCCTTATCAACACCGACAATCCCGCAGATGATCCCATCTCCAAAAATAGAGCGGATGTTGTCTGGATCCAGATTCTTTTCTTTCATCTTTGTAACGCAGTTTCTGATCCCTGTAACCGTTGCATGAAGATACTGGTCTGCATCCATTTCCACCCATCCCGGATGTGGATAATTTAAGATTGTTGCATTGGTATCCTGCACGATCAGGTTCATATCAATATCATAAACTGCTGTTTTTACACTTTGTGTTCCTGCGTCAAATCCTAAATAATATTGTTCCATACTAACTTCCTGCTTTAATTTCTGATTCTTTTTATGCTTCTACTTCTTTGATCAGCTGTACCATTTCGATTGCAGATAATGCACAGTCATATCCTTTGTTTCCTGCTTTTGTTCCTGCACGTTCAATCGCCTGCTCGATATTTTCTGTTGTAACAACTCCGAATAAAACTGGAATTCCTGTATTTAATGATACCTGTGCGATTCCTTTGGATACTTCGTTACATACATAATCATAATGGCTTGTTGCTCCACGGATCACTGTTCCAAGACAGATCACTGCATCGTATTTTTTGCTTTTTGCCATCTTGTCTGCAATCAGTGGAATCTCAAAAGCTCCTGGTACCCATGCGATATCGATATCTTCCTCTTTCACATCATGTCTTTTCAATCCGTCTAAAGCTCCGGATACTAATTTGGATACGATAAATTCATTAAATCTGGCTGCTACGATTCCTACTTTTAATCCGCTTGCTACTAATTTACCTTCTAATACTCTCATTTTAATTACTCCTTTTTTCTTCGTTAATTTCGTTAATCTTAAGGTCCCTGGGACCTTAATTTTTTTAATTTTTCTGTTAATTTAAACTTCGTATGTTGTCATGTGTCCCATTTTCTTTTGCTTTGTCTGCATATAATATTTATCAAATGGATTGATTGGCATTTGGATTGGTACTCGTTCTACGATCTCGAGTCCATATTCATTTAATCCGTCAATTTTGGTTGGATTGTTTGTCATCAGTCGTAGTTTTTTGATTCCTAGATCCTGTAAGATCATGGCTCCTGCACTGTAATCTCGTTCATCATCTTTAAATCCAAGAGCTAAGTTGGCCTCGACTGTATCCATTCCCTGTTCCTGTAATACATAAGCTTTCAGTTTATTGATCAATCCGATTCCTCGTCCTTCTTGACGCATATATAAGAAAACCCCTCGTCCTTCTTTCTCGATCTGACGCATTGCACGGCTTCGCTGTTCTCCACAATCACAGCGTAGAGATCCAAAAGTATCCCCAGTCAGGCACTCAGAATGCACACGGCATAAAACTGGTTCTCCGTCTGCGATATCTCCTTTGACCAGTGCTACATGATGTTCCCCACTTCTCTGGTCTACATACCCATGTGCCTCAAATGTTCCATATTTTGTTGGAAGCTGTGCGATTACTTCGCATACTACATCGCTCATCTTGTCTTTTCCCTCCTCGTTTTTTATTAAAATCCAGCATTTCTTAACATTTCCATTGTTAAGGTGCTGTTTGTATGTTTGTCGTTTGTTTCCTGCTGATCAAAATGCAGCAGTTTATCTATATATTTCCCAACCATGTCATTCTCCAGATTGATCTTATCTCCTGGTTTTTTATATCCAAAATTGGTATTTTTTATGGTATGTGGGATCATGGATACGGAAATGGTATCATCGCTTAACTTAGCGATCGTCAGGCTGATTCCATCGAGTGCGATCGATCCTTTTTCAATACAGTATTTCATGATATTTTCTGGGGCTTTGATCGTAAACCATACAGCATTATCATCTTGTTTTATACTAACAAGTTCCCCTGTATCGTCCACATGGCCTGCTACCATATGACCTCCGAACCTTCCATTGGCTGCCATCGCTCGCTCTAAGTTGACGACAGATCCCTTTTTTAAACTTCCAAGACTGCTTCGGTTGAATGTCTCATTCATCACGTCTGCCTGAAATGTATTGCCGCTAATGTGAGTCGCTGTCAGGCAGACACCATTAACTGCTACGCTGTCTCCCAATTTAAGATCTTCAAAAATAACATTTGCTTTGATCGTAAGGACTGCTGCTTTGCTTCCTCGCTTTAGGGATATGACTGTTCCTAATTCTTCTACGATTCCGGTAAACATGATCTCACCTTCCCTTCCAGTAATATGTCATTTCCAAGTGGTGTTGCCTTTAATTCATCAAATACCAAAGCTTCTTGGATCCTTTCGATTCCTTTGCCTTCTACAGGTGTTTTGGCCTTTTCTCCTCCAAATAATTTTGGAGCAATATAGGCGTAAACTTTGTGAACACAGTCGTTTTTGATCAAGGATTCATTCAAGATTCCACCACCCTCAACTAAAACACTGTCAATTTCCATATTTCTTAACTGTTTTAAAACTTCTTTGACATTGACCTTTCCATCTTGCTCTGACGTTTTTAAGATCTTGCATCCTTTTTGTTCTAATTTTGCTATTTTTTCTTGATCCTTACTTATGGTAGCGATGATCGTTGGAATTTCTCTGGCTGTTTTTACGATATTTGATCCTTCCGAAATCCTTAAGTTTGAATCACATATCACACGAATTGGATCATTCCCATGTTCGATTCGTGCATTTAACATCGGATCATCTGCTAAAACCGTACCGATCCCTGCCATGATCGCTGCATACTGATGTCGTAATGTATGTACATGTCTTCTGGCTTCTTCTCCTGTGATCCACTTGGATTCACCAGTTGCCGTTGCGATCTTTCCATCCAATGTCATTGCGTATTTTAGTGCTATATATGGAATATCATTCTGAATATAATGAAAAAATATATCGTTTAACTGTCTGCACTCTTCTTCAAGAATTCCTGTCTCAGTTTCTATTCCATGATCATTCAGGATTTTGATCCCGCCCCCTGCCACTTTTGGATTGGGATCTAAATTCCCGACATATACTTTCTTGATTCCTGCTTCAATCAATGCTTCCGTACATGGTGGTGTTTTTCCATAATGGCAGCATGGCTCCAATGTTACATAAATCTCAGCTCCCTCAGGATCTTCTATGCAATTTTTTAAGGCATTTCGCTCTGCATGTAATCCGCCAATCTTCTCATGATATCCTTCCCCAATAACCCTTTGATCTTTTACGATCACTGCTCCGACCAAAGGATTTGGATTGGTATATCCACAGCCTTTCTTAGCAAGTTCGATCGCACGCCGCATATATTCTTCTTTCAAATATTTTTCTCCCTTCCCTTCAGGTTCTTTGATTTTGGGATGTTGGATTTTGATTGGTATTGAAATCGGAAATATAAAAAGGAGCTCCTGATCTTTGTTCTAATTCTTCAGGAACTCCTTTTTGATATCTTGATATTTCTTTTTGAAATAAAAAAATCCTGGAATTATAAAAATCCCAGGACATGATGATCAATATCACTTCTTAAATCTTCTTCCATCCAGACTGTACTGTCGGCCTTGGAATCTCACCAAGTCATGCCATATAAGGCTCGCGGGCTATAACCGCCGGTAGGGACTTGCACCCTGCCCTGAAGACGTTATGTAATTTATTTATAGAATAGCACTCGCTAACTGTTGTGTCAAGTGAATTTTCTATCACTTCAGCATAACGTTTTTTACATTCTCTTTCGCATAAATACTACAAGTAAAGCAAAAATCACGACTGCAGCTGCTCCGATTGCAATCCCTGTTGTGTGTTTTTTCTTTGTTTCTTTCTGCTCTTTTTTCTTTTTTTCTTCTTTTTGTTGTTTCTGTTCTTTTGTTTCTGTTGTCACTTTGGTCGTTGTTGTTTCTGTTGTTCCTTGTGTTGTTGATTCTTTTGCAGATGTTGTACTGTTGTTTGTCTGTTCTGTAGATGAATTTTCTTGTTTTGTTGTACTATTTTTATTGGTATTTTTAGATTGTTTATCTTTTTTTGTTTCTGTCTTCACAGTTGAATTTTTCTTTTCTTCTATGTCATTTTTCTGGTTCTTTCCCATATATGCATCTGCTTCTGGAACATCAATCTTTCCATCCATATAATCCTGATATGCCTGTTCTGCCCCCGCTCTTGTTGGTGGATAACCATGCGAAGACAGCCATGATTTCGCCTGCTGCTTTTCTTCATCTGTATATGCATAAGTCGCCACCGGACGGCTTGTGATCATTACTGCTCCCAGAATCAGCATTATAACTAATAATAACCTTTTCATTTGATACTCCCTCTTTCATTTTGAAACTGTTTGATTAATCTTGTATATTATAGCATAATTTAGTAAGAATTCTATAGATTATTCGTTTTTATACAATCCTGATTTGAAGTGGTAGTGTTGGTCATGTATGAGTCAGAAAGAAGATAAGAAGAACTATTTATAAGGATCCAAGGTGACACTCCGCATTTTTGAAAGCATTTTTTACAAATCGCCGATCCGCGCCTGT